>LNFM01000646.1_pt1 | contig 163524 bp, 150 predicted proteins | sample 596031 | NCBI WGS metagenome assembly LNFM01 (sample SAMN04254537, study PRJNA301005) | activated carbon metagenome | isolation source: dual media filters at the Ann Arbor, Michigan drinking water treatment plant | place: USA: Ann Arbor | reverse complement strand
TCAGCGCGCCTTCGAGCGCGAGCGGATAATTCGTACCGCGGCCGAGATAGAGCACGTCGTTCGCGTCCACGATCTGCTTTGCGAGCCGCTCGATCTCGTGTTCGAGCTTCAGCGCCTCAGCCATGTGACGCGGCACTTCGATCAGCGCATGAACGAGTTTGCGTTCGTCTTCGCGCGAAAGATGGCCGCGCGCTTTGCCGGCACCGATCGCAAGCACGGCGAGTGCTGCCAACTGACAGGTGAAGGCTTTGGTCGAAGCAACGCCGATCTCAGGGCCCGCCAGCGTCGGCATGATCGCGCCGCTCTCGCGCGCGATCGTCGAGGTCGGGACATTCACGATCGAAAGCGTGTGCTGGCTATGCTCCTTGGCGTAGCGGAGCGAAGCGAGCGTATCGGCAGTCTCACCGGATTGTGAGACAAAGATTGCAAGGCCGTTCTTTGCAAGCGGTGCGTCGCGATAGCGGAACTCGGACGCGATATCAACATCGACCGTGATCCGCGCAAAACGCTCGAACCAGTATTTCGCAACCAGGCCCGCATAGAACGCCGTGCCGCAGGCCGAGATCGTAATTCTGTCGATGCTTTTAAAGTCGAACGTAAGATTCGGGAGGCGGACCTCCTCACGAGACATATCGATGTAGTGCGAGAGCGTGTGGCCGACAACTTCTGGCTGCTCGTGGATTTCTTTCGCCATGAAGTGGCGATGGTTGCCCTTGTCGACGATGAAGGAGCCAGCTGCCACCTTCTGCACGGTGCGCTCGACGCGCTTGCCCTGCTCGTCGAAGATTTCGACGCCCTTGCGCGTGAGTACCGCGAAGTCGCCTTCTTCGAGATACGCGATAGTGTCGGTCATGGGGGCCAGCGCTATGGCATCGGAACCGAGATACATCTCTCCGGGGCCATAGCCGATCGCGAGCGGACTGCCTTTGCGCGCGCCGATCATGAGATCGTTCTCGCCGTTGAAGATGAATCCGAGTGCGAAAGCGCCACGCAACCTCGGCAAAGACTCCTTCACCGCTTCTACCGGGCTCTTGCCCTTATCCATTGCGATCGTGACAAGGTGGGCGACGACTTCGGTATCGGTTTCGGTCAGGAATTTCGCGCCGCTTTTCTCAAGTTCTTCGCGCAACTCGCGGAAGTTCTCGATAATGCCGTTGTGTACAACGGCAAGCCTTTCGGTCGCGTGCGGATGTGCGTTGGTTTCGTTTGGTGCGCCATGTGTCGCCCAGCGCGTATGGCCGATACCGATGGTGCCGTTCAACGGTTCGCGGTGCAGGCGCGTTTCGAGTTCGCGCAATTTACCTTCGGCGCGGCGGCGCGTGAGCGCTCCGCCCTCAAGCGTGGCAACGCCCGCGGAGTCGTAGCCGCGATATTCGAGCAGCTTCAGCGCTTCGACGAGCTGCGGCGCGACCGCCGACTTACCGAGAATACCTACAATGCCGCACATACGACTGGCCGACCCTCTCCAATGTCCCGCGAGTCTATCCCTGGACCCGTTTAAGAGCGGTTCCCGAATAGAGCGAAATCAAAATCCATTACCGAGGATTTCGACGCTTCGTTAATCCTATTTCGCGGCTTTTCCGCGCCGTTTCCGCTCGGAGGCCGCCCAGCCTTCCTTAACGGCCTGTTTGCCGCGTCCGAGCGCAAGTGCGTCGGCGGGAACATCGTCGGTAATCACCGAGCCGGAACCCACATAAGCACCCGCGCCGATCTTTACCGGCGCCACTAGCGCGGAATTCGAGCCGATGAATGCGCCCTCGCCGATCTCGGTCTTGCTCTTGTCGAAGCCGTCAAAGTTACACGTGATCGTGCCCGCGCCGATGTTCGCTTTCGCGCCAACGGAAGCATCGCCAATGTACGAAAGGTGGTTTGCCTTCGCGCCTTCGGCGAAGGTTGCCGCTTTCACTTCGACAAAGTTTCCGATCTTGGTTTTTGCGCCGAGTTTTGTGCCGGGGCGCAGCCGCGCGAACGGGCCGACCGATGCGCCTTCGCCGACTTCGGCGCCTTCGAGATGTGAGAAGGCCTTGATCGTCGCGCCGTCCTTCACCAAGACACCCGGACCGAACACCACATTCGGCTCGATTGTTACATCCTTGCCGAGCTTGGTATCGGCGCTGAAGAAGACCGTTTCGGGGGCGACCAGCGTGACGCCGGCTTCGAGTGCTGCCTTGCGCATACGCTTCTGCAATTCCGCTTCCGCTTCGGCGAGCTGCGCGCGATCGTTGATACCCATGACTTCCTCCTCCGGCGCTTCGCGCACCGTGACGTTCAGATTTCGGGCGCGTGCAAGAGCGACCGCGTCCGTCAGGTAATATTCACGCTTGGCGTTGTCGTTTCCGATTGCTTCGATCAGCGTAAGCGCGTATTTGCCCGCGAAGGCCATGATGCCTGCGTTGCAGAGCGTGATCTTCTTTTCCGCATCGCTCGTATCCTTCTCTTCGCGGATCGCGACGAGATTGCCGTTTTCTTCGATCAAACGACCGTAGCCGTGCGGGTTCGTGGGCCGGAAACCAAGCACGGCGACCGCTGCATCTTTCAGCGAATCCGCCAGCATCGAAAAAGTCTCCGCGCGGACGAGCGGCGTATCGCCAAAAGCGACGATCAGATCGTTTCCTTGTCCGAGGGTCCGTTTCGCGCAAAGCACTGCGTGCGCCGTACCAAGCCGTTCGCGCTGGACGTGGATGCCGGCCCCTGCTGCACGATGCCGGATCTCGGCGGCAACATCGTCGCGCTCCGGCCCGATCACGACATCGAGCGCTTTCGCGCCGCTCGCCTTGGCTGCTTCGACGACATGGCCGATCAGCGTTCGTCCGCCAACTTTGTGCAGCACCTTGGGCAGCGCCGAGCGCATACGGGTGCCTTCGCCGGCAGCAAGGATGAGGATCGTCGTTGAAGCCAATAGTCCGTTCCCAATTCCATTTGCCATGAGGCCGGGGTCAGCGGCGGAGGCGGTTTAGCCCAAGAGGGCTGCAGCCGGAAGCCAGCAGCGGGTTATAGCGCCGACTCTGCTAGATTCCCGAAAGCGATTCGCGATTCTGCAGGCCGTATGACCGTTACGCCCAAGATCGACCCCCGCAAAGACCGCAAGCCCGCGAAAAAGGCTCCGCGGCTGGCTGCGACCTATGCGGTCTGGGCGATTGCCGCAATCGGCGCGATCAGCGCCTCCGGCTCGATCTATATCTGGCGCGACGGCAGAGCTCCCCTGATCAATACGCCGGTTGCCATGACGCCAGCGCCGCCACAGGTGGTGATCAACCCGCAATCCGAACGCGAGATTAACCGCCTCAACGACGCCGTGCGGGTGCTGGCTACCGAGCGCGACCGGTTATCGACCCGCCTCGAGCAGCTTGAGCGCTCGGTCGGGGATATTACGGCCACTATCCCGCAGAAGCGCGTGCCTCCGCTCACCGATGACGCGCCGTTGGCGCCGCCAACCGCGCCCCCGGTGCAGATCATCGCACCGCCCAATCCCGAACCGCGCCCGCAGACAAACAACCAGTTCGCACCGCCGCCGGCAGCGCAAACGAATATGACAGTCGCAGCGACACCGCCTGTTGCGCCTTACGACAACTCGCCGCCTTCGCCGCCGACGCCCGACACACCGAATACGACCCGCACCGAGTTCGGGGTCGACCTGGGCGGCGAGAAGACCGTGGACGGGTTGCGTGCGCGCTGGGCAACGCTACGCGGCAATCACGGTTCTACACTCGACGGATTGCGGCCGCTGATCAGTATCAAGGAAGGCACCAAATCCGGCACGGTCGAATTGCGGCTGGTGGTCGGGCCGATCCCGAATGCATCAGCCGCGGCGCGGGTCTGCGCCCGGCTGCAAACCAGCGGTGTGCCCTGCATTCCGACCGTCTTCGACGGACAGCGCCTTTCTCTGCGCTAAGCTCTGCATTTCCGCCGTAGCTCGCGCCTCTGCTTCAGGCTAAAGCGACCGCGCCATGCAGCCATCATCCCGCCTCGGCACCTACGCGCTTCTGCTCGTCATGCCGCTTTTCTTCGTCTCCAATCTGATCATCGGACGCGCGGTGACTTATTCGGTCGAACCCTCAACGCTTGCTTTCTGGCGCTGGTCGCTCGCGAGTTTAATGCTCTTACCCTTCGCCTGGCGTGGCCTTATCGATCACTTCGCGGACTTTCGCGCGTTATGGCGAGAGCTGTTGTGGCTCGGCGTGCTCGGCATCGTGATCTGCGGCGCCGGTGTTTATCTATCGCTTCGATACACGACTGCGAGCAATGCCGCGCTGATCTACTCGTCTTCGGCGATTTCGATCGTGCTGCTCGAGGCTTATTTCTATCGTGAGAAACTTTCCGCCGCACGGCTTCTCGGTACGTTGATCGGGTTTGCCGGTGTCGCGGTCATCATTCTGCACGGCGAGGTAAGCCGCCTGCTCACATGGCAATTCAGCGTTGGCGATATCGGGATTGCGATCTGTGCCTTCGCTTGGGCGATTTATTCCGTCATCCTGAAGCGCAAGGAATTAAAGACGCTGCCAACCTTGCCGCTCTTCGCTGCAATCACGCTTGCCGGGTCCCTCACACTCGCGCCGTTCATGCTCTACGAATTGTTTGCGCTGAATGCATTTCCGCACGGTAAGGACCAGTGGACCGCAATCCTGGCGCTCGCGCTGTTTCCGTCCGTGATTGCATTCGGATTCTATCAAATTCTAGTCAAGCGCGCGGGACCGTCGCTGACCGGTATGTCTCTTTATCTGCTGCCGGCCTATGGCGCGGCACTCGCCGTGACCACGCTCGGCGAAAAGCTTTACGCCTATCATGCGATCGGACTTGCGCTCGTGCTCGGTGGAATTACGCTTGCCACCGAACCGTTCAAGAAACGCGCGGTTTAATTTTGAAGCATAATCCGATCCGAAAACCGGTACTCACTTTTCGGGATCATGCTTAAGCCGGCATCGACTTTTCGACGAGCCGTACCCAATACGACGCGCCATAAGGAATTGCGCTGTCGTTAAAGTCGTAGGCCGGATGGTGCAGGTTCGCGCTGTCGCCGTTGCCCATGAAGATAAATGCACCGGGCCGTGCTTCGAGCATGAACGCGAAGTCCTCGCCGCCCATGACCGGCGGCGTGCGGGTATCGACGTTCGCTTCGCCGGCAATTTCGCGCGCGACGGAAGATGCAAAATCGACATTCTGTTCATGGTTCACGACGACTGGATAGTCGCGCGAATAGTTCACTTTGACTTTCGCGCCGTAGAGTTTCGCAACGCCTTCCGCAACTTCAACGATGCGCTTTTCCAGAAGATCGCGGATGCTTGCGCGCAAACTGCGCGCAGTGCCACGCAGGAGCGCGGTTTGCGGAATGACGTTGTCGGTGTGTCCCGCCTGAAACAGCGTGATCGAGATCACTGCGCTCTCCAGCGGATCGACATTGCGGGAGACGATGCTTTGTAACGCGTTGATAATCTGCGCGCCCACAAGCACGGTATCGACCGCAAAGTGTGGACGTGCCGCATGGCCGCCGACACCTTCGATTTCGATTGCGAGGCGGTCTGCCGCCGCCATGATCGGACCGGTTCGCATCGCGAACTGTCCGATCGGAAGACCAGGCATATTGTGCATACCGTAGACTTCGCCGATCTTGAAGCGCGTCATCAGACCGTCGTCGATCATGGCCTTTGCGCCGGCACCGCCTTCTTCTGCCGGCTGAAAGATCACGATCGCGGTGCCCGCGAAATTTCTCGTCTCACAAAGATGTCTGGCTGCGCCGAGCAGCATCGCGGTATGCCCGTCATGGCCGCAGGCGTGCATCTTGCCCGGAATTTTCGACGCGTAAGGAAGCTTGGTGATCTCATCCAGCGGCAGCGCGTCCATGTCCGCGCGCAGGCCGATCACTTTGTCGCCCGGCTTGTTGCCTTTGATTACGCCGACCACGCCGGTACGCCCGATGCCTGGCACCACTTCATCGCAACCGAATGCCTTCAGCTTGTCCGTGACCGTTTTCGCGGTCTCGTGCACTTCGTACATCAGCTCGGGATACTGGTGCAGATAACGCCGCCACTCGGCGACCTCGCCGGATTGGTCGGCGATGCGGTTCAACACGGGCATTCGGGGAACTCCGTAAAAGGCGATTCAACCGGAGCAATTCCGCCCGGTCAACCGCTCGTTTAGCGGAGTTAGAAGCCGGTCCAGAGCGAATAGCTGCCGACTGCCGCGTTGCCGTTTACCGCAAACGCCGTGCATGGCGCGAATTCGGTCAACTGCGCCTGGTGTATTTCGACGCCATACCCGTTCAATACTTCCGCGACGCGCTCGGTCAGCTCCTTGTTGAATCCGAGTCGGTCCGCCTGAATGGACTCGATCGTGTTCTTGGATACAGCGGCAAGAATAGCGGCTTGCGAGCGCTCGATCACGTCCGACACGAGATCGGCGACGGTCACGCCAGCGGCAACCACGTCGTTGATGTGATAAGTAACCAACGACCCGACGGTGACCGTCTTGAGGTCCTTGGTCATGATCACTTTGGACTGAATACGAACGGTCTGCCGCACCACTACCAGAAGCTTGTAAGTCGTAACTACAGGCCAGTACCAATGCAGGCCCGGTGCCCACTCCTTCACCTTGAAGCCGCGCACGAAAGCGACACCGCGGTGCGTTGCCGGCACGATCACGAGCCACGGTATGATCCGAAGCAAGGTCTGAAAAATTTCGCCAAGCCAGCCAAATGCTTTATCCACTTTGTGCTCCCTCAGCTCTCAATCAAATACGGTAGCCGTGCCGGTGTTGGTTATTACGCCGATCCCGTAGCCGTTCAATATGAACTCGCCACGAAGCCTCTCCGCCAATACGCGCTCGCCGGTGGTCTGATCGAGGCGGAAAAGGCTATTACAGTCTTCCAGCGATGCATCCATCGCCTGCGGCACTAGCGATATTGCATCGCGCGACGAGTTTACGAATATCGCGCTGGTACGCCCCCCCGCGCCGTGCGCGACGATGACATCGAGATGAGGGCTGTCCGCACGATTTACCGGGAAACTGATCTCGTCTCCGAATTTAACGTGCTGCGCAAACAGCTGCTTTGCGAGCGCCGCGGGACTCGGCTTGCCGTCTAAATATACAAGTCCATAGGCCTCGCTATGCGAAGTTGCAGTCCAGCGCATTTCAAGATCGGCGCCGCCGCGGATCAGGTGGATCAACGCGGACGCGTAATAGGCGGCACCGAGTAAATTCTGGTTGTGCCCCAGCGTGTAATAATATTCGTGATGTGAGACAGTATTCAACTCGCCGCACACGTTGAGTGCGCTGTGACCATGCAGCAGACGCGAGACCCCGCGTGCACGCGACTCGTAGCCCGGCGTCTGCGACAGCAACAACGTCTCGAAGGTATCGCCATTCGGGGAGTCCGGCGAACCCCACATTTGAAGCCCCAGCGACTTGCTCGGCACGGCGGGACGCCAATCGCCGTAACAATGCCATGACACGAAACCTACTTTGCGCTCGTCGACTTCGGATACGAGACGCGCGATCCAGTCCATCCAGTAGGCACGATGCGTGCCGTCAATCGCAGGCCCGCCGATCATGGCCTTTCGCGCGCCGAGGTAAGGCGATAGTTGCCGTAATATTTCCTCAGACAGCGCTTCGTAGATTTTGCGGTACTGACCGAAGTTCAGATCGCCGCCGACAATCAGGTTATTGGGCTCGTTCCATACGCACCAGTACCACTCGCTTACTTCTTGTCCGCCCCAACGCTCGATACAGCCCCACACAACTTCAGACACACGCGTGACGAAGTCTTTTATATTCTTTGCGCGATCATACGGCGGAGGAAACTTGGCGAAGGTAATCATCGGCTTTGCGCCGATGTCGAGGATCGCCTGCAACATACCCTCGAAAGATTGCCAGTCCTTGAATGGATCGGGTACCGGCTGATCGAACACAAAGACACGAACGACCTTGGTATCCATCAGGCGCAGACGGCGCTGGATTTCCTCGCGGTGGTCGCCCTGCGAAAAATGCCACCATCCGTAAATCTCATTGAAGCCATAGCGCATCTTCATGCGGTTCTTCGGCTGCGTCACGTCCGCGCCAATCGCTTGCTTCTGGGAACTTGGCCCGAGCAAAGTCATTACTCCTCGATAATCTCGATCAGGCGCCGTAGCCGCGCTTCCGGGCTATGGTTCTTCGCGAAATCAGCCCGGATGCTTCTGACGATGCCGGCATAGTGCTCGGGGCGCGCAAGAACGTCGAGAATCTTTTGCGAGCGATCATCCTCGCCAAGCATTAGTTCCAGCGCCTTCTCACCGAAAGTCTCTTTCACATAGCGTGGGTCTAGCAAGAAAAGTGGAATTGTGCCCGCTGCCGGCGTCTCGAAGGTGCGGCAGGTTACGAAATCGAGATACTCGAACAGCGGCCGATAAATCACCGGATTGAATACGCCCTTGTTCATCGTCGCGGTGACTTGCGGAAATGGAATCGCTGGATGCGCTTCGAATTTGTTCTCGCGCAGCCAGTCGCGATCGACGTAATAATCGGCCTTGATTTCCTGGTACTCGGTCCATTCCAGTGGATGGTCCCAGCCTTCGCCGACCAGTGCGACGCGGCCCACGTTGCCGCGCACGGGCTCAATCGCTTTCAATACCTGCGACATACCATGCCAGCGAAATTTGGTATGGCCGACATAGATCATACTGAATTCTTTATCCGAGAAGTTCAGCTCTGATTCCCAAGTCGGATCGTAAATGTGGAACAGGAACGTCCGGACATTCGGCCGCTTCGGCCGCAAGGTCGGCTGGCAAATCTTGTCGCTTAGACTGTCGCAAGTCTCGATCCACTTGCGGCTGGACTCCTCGGTCTTGTGATTATAGTCGCCGCGAAATTCGAATTTGTCGTTATAAGCGCCGTCGCAATCGATCACGACGCGGCGGTTTCTCGGAACGGACTCGATCAACCTGACCCAATCGAGCCGGTCGCCGAACTGAAGCTGTGTCGTCCATTCGAACACAAATACGACAGCGTCCGCCCCTTCAAGCTCCGGCGAGTAATCGAGCGCGAACGCCGCGTTCGCCGGACCATAGACCGTCACTTCATGGCCGAGCGACTTCGCGGCCCGCGAATAGCCGCGCAGGTCGAGCATACTGCCTGCGTTCTCGAAGCCCCAGTAAACGAACACAATCTTCATCGGCATCACACCGGAATCGCAGAGACAAGCTCTGCCATGCGCTTGTCGTATGAATTATTGGCGGCGAGATGCTTTCGCACCGTTGCCACGACTTCCCGGTAATGTTCCGGACGGGCGAGCGCATCGAGAAGCTTTTCGCCGATATTCTCGCGCAGCATCAACTCGCGTGACGCGGGGCCATAAACCTCGCGCGCGATCTCCTCGTCAAGCATCAAAAGCGGGATCGAGTCCGCGTAGAATATCTCGAAATATTTTAGCGTAATGTGCTTCAGGTGATGCAGCACCGGGCGCTGCGTGAAGATATTGATCTTCGCTTCGCTCATCTTGCGAACGACATCGGTGTACAAAACGGATTCTTCGGTCTTGATACGCAGCCGCTCAATCAGCGCTGGGTCGGACTCGAAGGCCGCCACAGGACCCGCAACAGCACCCTCTGCAGGAGGCCGGTCCCACCAAAGTCCGATAAAGCCTATTTCGCCAATTTTCTCACGGACCGGCTCAATCGCGGGCAACAGCTTCCCGCCTATGTCGCGCCAGCGCCACCAGTTATGGCCGAGATGCATGATGTCGTATTTCTTCGCGGACGCCTGCTCCGGCTTCATTTCGAGCGCCGCGTCATAGCCGTAGAATGTCATCGGGCGTATGCGCGGGTTGCCTGACTTTGCGAGCGTTGGTTTCATCACGTTATCGGCGAGCGTCTCGAAGTATTCTTGCCAGCGTTCCCGTTCTCGCTCGTTGGCGTGATTGAAATCGTAGTCATCGACTTTGGTCACGGGATTATACATCCCGTCCATGTCGAAGATCATGCGATGCTCTCGCGGTATCGTGCCGAGCATCGCGACTTCTTCCAATCGATTCAGACGATAAATTTCCGACTCGAAAAGATAAGCAGCGCGGTCGAATGACTTAATGTCCTTTGAGAACTTGATCTCGGGCAGATGCGGCTGAGGATCGCCATACATCGCGACGTTGTGCCCGTATTTCGGCGCAACGCGAATGTAATTTGCAACCGCGTGGGTGTTCCCCGCGTTACCGCGATGTTTCATGACGAAGAGAATGTTCACTTCGCCACTGCCTTCTTCAGTTCGTCAATACGCCGCGCATAGGAGTGATGAGCCGCAAGATGCGCGCGGGTCTTAAAGACTGCGTCCCAATACGGTTCCGGGTTCTTCAGCGCGTCTCGAACCAGTGCGGCGACACCCTTCGACGGCACCAGCTTCTGCGCAGCAGTACCGTAAATCTTTTCGACGAAATCTTCCGGCATTATCAAAAGTGGAATCGTATCTGCGTAGAAGGTTTCGAAACTCCGGTTGGTGACGAAGCCAAGCTCCTTGAACAGCGGACGATGAATGACCGGCGCGAATTTCGCTTGCCCGATCTGACCTACGATCTCGTCGAAGCGGACGCCGTCGCGAATTTCGACCTTGTTCGCGGCAAGAAATGCAGCGTCGGTATCGACGCCCATGATCGCCTTCTGCACGGCCCAATCCGGGCGCCAGTTCCAGTCCCATCCGGCCAGGCACGCGGGTCCTGCTTCGGCGCGGACTTCGGCATATTCTTCAAGGAAAGTGCGCACCTGGTGCCAGCGCTGCCAGTTGCTGCCGATATACATCGCGCCATAAGGCTTGCTGTTCCATGCCGCCGACGCTTCCGAAGCGTTGGCATAATTTTTTGCGACCGACGCCTGATCGAAACCGTGAAACAGAAACGGCTTCACATTCTCGCGCTTCGGCGAAAGCGACGGTTGCAAGATCGTTTCCGACACGGTTGCAATCGCATCCTGCCATTCCCACGCCTGATGGCCGTCCAGTTTCTCAAGATGATTGAAGTCGTGATCGACGCGAATGGTGTCGTTGTAGCGGCCCCATAAATCCACGATCGCCCGCTTCTCGCGCGGAATGCCGTCGAGCACACGCGCGAGATAAGGCATATCCGGGAAATCGGAAGGCACCTGCACAACGAACAGCGCGAGATCGGCGCCAGAAAGATCGGTCGTATACTTCAGCTTCGGTAAATCCGGATTGGCTTCGCCATAGACCGCGATTTCGTGGCCCAACGCACGCCCTGCTTCGATCCACTTGTGAATCGTGGAAACGCTCCGCGTCCAGGCATCGACCGATGTGACGAGCAGAATTCTCATACGCTTCGTCCCGCGGAAGCGCCGAGCGCGCCGCCTTTGGCGAATTCGGATTTCGCCCATTCGACCGTTTTTTTGAGGCCGGCTTCGAAAGACGTTTTTGGCTCCCACCCTAGTAATTGCTTCGCTTTGCCAATGTCGGCCTGCACCGCGCGTTGCTCGCCTGCCCGGCCCGGCAAATGACGGATTTCATAATCCGGCTTGCCGAACGCACCAGCAACGGCTTTCGCAAGTTGATTGATCGAAGTCGCACGGCCGCCGCCAAGGTTGATGATCTGTCCCTTGGCGGATGGTGTCGTCAGTGCACGAGACCAGCCGTCCACGATATCCTCGATGAAAACGAAATCGCGCGTCTGCTCGCCGTCGCCGAAAATCGTGATCGGCTCTCCGCGAAGGACATTACCGCTGAAAATCCCGAGCACTCCCTGATAGGGATTATTGTACGACTGCCCAGGACCATAAACGCTGAACATACGCAACGAGGTCACGGAGAAATCAAAGCCGAGATCTGGGCGCGCGCCGGTTGCATGAACATAGCGCTCGCCGGCGAGCTTCGTGATCCCGTAATAGGCGTCGGGCACGCAAGGCTCGGTCTCTACTGTCGGCACCTTCGCGGCATTGCCATAGAGCGTCATCGAACTTGCATAGAGCAGCCGCGGTACTTTGTATTTCACGCAGAGCTTCAGCACCTGCACGGTGCCTTCGGTATTGGTGCGCAGATCCGCGACGGGATCGGAGAAAGCCTTGATGATCGAAACCTGTCCTGCAATCTGGCAGACGGCATCCAGCCCGCGCGCAAAAATAGGTTCGAGCTCTTCGGGCTTCGTCACGTCACCCCGCGTATATTTTGCTTCACGCGGCACGAGTGCCGGATCGCCGTTCGACTCGTTATCGACGACCAAGACTTCGTGCCCGTCCGCGAGCAGACGCCGCGTCAGATGGATGCCGATAAAGCCTGCGCCGCCGGTCACCAGAACCTTCATGATCTTTCCTTCGGGTGGCCGCGCTTAAAATACTTCACTGTTCTGCTCCACCCACTCGATCAATTTGCCGACGCCTGCTTTCGCGTCGATTGAGGGCTTCCATCCCAAGTTCTTTTCCAGCTTGCGGATATCACTGACGTAGACTTCCTGATCGCCGGGACGCCAACCGTCGAATTTCAGCGGAATCTTACGCTTGAAGCGCTGCTCGAGCATATCGATCAGTTCGAGGAGCGAAAGCGTCTGCGCAATGCCGCCGCCGATGTTAAACGCCTGCCCCCGGATTTCGTCCGGCGACCGGATCGCGGCTTCATAAGCGCGGACGACATCCTCGACGTGCAACACATCGCGCACCTGCTTGCCGTCGCCGTAAATCGTGATGTTCTTCTGCAAGAGCGCCGCGATCGCGAACCATGCGACCCAGCCCTGATCTTCAACGCCAAACTGGCGCGGTCCATAGATACAAGACTGCCGGAACGAAGCCGCCGGAATTCCGTAGATACGTGCAAAGTCGAGCACGTATTGATCGGCAGCGCCCTTCGAGCAGCCGTAAGGAGACAGAAAATCGAGCGGCTCGCTTTCGGGAATACCATGCGGGCGGTTGGTATAGGCGTAGCGATTACCCTTCAGTTCGGATGTCGCACCCGTGATCTTGCCATAGACCTTGTTCGTGGACGCGAAGAGGAATGCCGCCTCCGGACGAAAACGGCGAACAGCGTCGAGCAAATTGAAAGTACCGAGCGCATTCACGTCGAAATCCATGCGCGGATCAGTGACCGAAGTGGTGACCGCAACTTGCGCCGCAAGATGGATCACGGCATCTGGCTTCGATTCCGAAATGACCTTGTTAACAGAAGCTGTGTCGCGCACGTCCACCTTCGTAAACTCGAATTCCGTCTCGTCCTTAAGCCATGCGAGATTGCTTTCGGTGCCCACGCGGGAAAGATTGTCGAGCACCGTCACCTGCCAGTTGCGCTGGCCGAAATAACGCGCGGCATTGCAGCCAATGAAGCCGGCGCCCCCGGTGATCAGAACGTGCTTCGTGCTCATAGCGCCTTCCATTGAAATGCGATGCCCCGGCGTGCGAGATAGCCGGATGCTGGACGCCGATTATATCCTCCGCCTGCGCGCGGCCTATCTCGATCTGATGCGGGATAGCTTGACTGGTCTATTGAACCAGGACCCGCCGCTGCCTTCGTCGAAGGTCGAAGGATACAAGCCTGACTACCGCGAACAAGGCTGGGACTGGCCGTCAAAGGCGCCCTCCATGATCGGCACGCTCAGGATGCAGAACGTGCGCAGCGAATGTGAGCGCGTGATTGCCGAGAATGTGCCCGGCGACTTCGTCGAAACCGGCGTCTGGCGCGGTGGTGTCACGATTATGATGCGCGCGGTGCTTGCGGCTTACGGTATTGCCGACCGGCGAGTATTTGCCGCTGACAGCTTCGAAGGGTTTCCCGCACAGAGCGTGGCCGATACCAATTTCACCGCCGGTGCGGTGAAAGATTTCGCCGTATCGCTCGACGAAGTCAAAGCCAACTTCGCGCGCTACGGGCTGCTCGACGGGCAGGTCGTGTTTCTCAAGGGACTGTTTGCCGACACGCTCCCCAAAGCGCCAATCAAGTCGATTGCTGTGCTCCGGCTCGACGGCGATCTCTATGAGAGCACCCGCGATGGTTTGACCCTTTACGACAAGATCTCGCCCGGCGGTGCGCTGATAGCCGACGACTATTTTCTGTTCGAGGGACAACGCAAAGCCATCGACGAGTTCAGAGATGCTCATGACATCGCAGACCCGATCATCCGGATCGATCATTTTGGCGGGTTCTGGGTGAAGAATTAAACGAGCGAGACAGGCGTCTTGTTCGCTGAAAGCGCACGCTCGAAATACTCGATCGTTTGCGTGAGACCATCCTTCAACTGCACAAGCGGCTGCCAGTCGAGCAATTCGTTCGCGCGCGAAATGTCCGGCCGGCGCTGACGCGGATCGTCAACCGGCACCGGGTGGAACGCGATCTTCGAGGAAGAACCGGTCATCGCAATCACGATATCCGCGAGTTCGCGAACCGTAATCTCGTGCGGATTCCCGAGGTTCAGTGGACCTGTTACCGAGTCCGGTGAGTCCATGAACTTGACGAGACCGCTCACCAGATCGTCGACATAGCAGAACGAGCGCGTACGGCTGCCGTCGCCATAGATCGTGATGTCGCGGTTCTGGAGTGCCTGGACAATGAAATTCGAAACTACGCGGCCGTCGTTCGGAAGCATCCGCGGGCCGTAGGTATTGAAGATGCGCACGACCTTCGTGCTGAGATTGTGCTGGCGGCGATAGTCGAAGAACAGGGTTTCGGCGACGCGCTTGCCTTCGTCGTAGCAGGCGCGCGGCCCGATCGGGTTCACATTGCCCCAATAGTCTTCGACCTGCGGGTGAACTTCCGGATCGCCGTAAACTTCCGAAGTCGAGGCCTGCAACACGGATGCGCGCAAGCGCTTGGCGAGGCCAAGCACGTTCAGCGCACCGAGGAAGCTCGTCTTCGCGGTTTGGATCGGGTCGTGCTGGTAGTGCACGGGCGACGCCGGACAGGCGAGATTATAAATCTGGTCGACTTCGACGTGCAGCGGCGCGCAAATGTCGTGACGCATGACCTCGAACTCGGCGTAGTCCTGCAGGTGCAGCACGTTCTGCTTATCGCCGGTGAAGAAGTTGTCGACGCACAGCACGCTATCGCCGCGCTTGAGCAGCCGCTCACATAGATGCGAGCCTATAAAGCCGGCGCCGCCGGTTACGAGAACGCGACGCTTTTTCAAATGTGCTGCCGGATCGAGCATCTGCTTCTTACCTTCTATGACTCGTCAAAGGCACGTCTTGTTCGCACCGCGAGCTTGGTACCGCGAAGCTGCGCTTTGCTAACTGAATGCGATGTGAATTCCGGGAGCACGGCGACGGGGGCTGCGTTCGATCGCTACACTTTCAGGTGATCGTTTTGTTACCCAGCCGACCTGCAAGAGGATGCCCACGAAACAGCTATTTCAAAGATTATGAGGCAAACAGTGAAATTAGATAGTGAGCTTGAAAACCCGTCCGCAGGCGTCAGGTTCCAGCAGTCTCAGACTTTATGTTACCTGAACAAACATTCAGAGCGCTGCGCCGGATGACGGCTTGGCGACATTGCGGGCAACTATTCGGGATTTTGCTGGGGTTGGCTGGTGAGCCCGGATGGGATCGAACCATCGACACCCTGATTAAAAGTCAGGTGCTCTACCACTGAGCTACGGGCCCCTGCCGGGCCGGACTGGTACGTACCCTCGCCATGGCCGTCAAGCGGCGCAGGCCGCAGGATCAGAAAATGACGCTCTGGGGCAACAGAAAAGGACCAGACGGTGCGGTCCCGACCGACGCCCGCACTCCATATAAAGCGTGGATCACGTCGTCCGTCACGATCTCGGCGGGGGTTCCTCGCGCGATCACCCGCCCGTCGCGCATGGCCACGATCTCGTCGGCCGACATCGCCGCGAGATTAATGTCGTGAAGCACCGCGAGCACGCCGCCACCAGCGGAGGCGTGTTCGCGCGCGATTCGTAGCGTTGCGAGCTGGTGCGGCAGGTCGAGGCTGGCTGTCGGTTCGTCCAGTAAAAGATAGCCGCGGCCGCCATGCGCCCAGAGCTGCACGAGAACCCGTGCCAACTGTACGCGCTGACGTTCGCCGCCTGAGAGCGTGTCATAGACCTGCTCTCGGGCACCAAACATATCGACGCCCCGCAATGCGCGCTCCACGATCCGCGCGCCCTCTACTTTCGGAAAGTACTGCGGCAAGCCAAGTGCCACGATTTCGGCTGCCAGAAACGGGAATGCGACCACGACAGACTGCGGAAGCACGGCACGCTTCTTCGCGAGCGCTGCAGCACCGGTGTTCGAAAGCGGAGTCCCGTCGAGCGTTACCGTCCCGCTATCGGCCTTGCGTTCGCCCGCCAGGACTTTCAGGAGTGACGACTTGCCGGCTCCGTTCGGCCCGACGATCGCGACGACTTTTCCAGACTGCAGCGAAAGCGAAACACCGTCGAGAATGACTTTCGCCCCTGCCCGCATCCGGATGTTTTCGGCGACATACATGATCAGCCGAAGCTCCGCCGGTTACGCCGCAGCAACCAGATGAAGAACGGCGTTCCGATAAAGGCGGTGACAACGCCAATCGGCAATTCCGCAGGCGTCGCGATGGTGCGCGCAAATATATCGGATGCAGTAAGCAAGGCCGCGCCCAGAAGCGCGCTGCCTGCAATCAACGTCTTGTGCGACGGCCCCGCACTCAGGCGCAGCAAATGCGGCACCACGAGCCCGACAAAGCCGATGATACCGCTCACCGCGACCGCGGCACCCACACCTGCCGCGACAACAATGATCGCGATCCGCTTTACGTGCTCGACATTCACGCCGGTATGAAACGCCTCTGCTTCCCCCAATGCCAAGGCATCGAGCCCGCGTGCAATCCAGAACGAACCCGCAAGCAGCGCGAGCACGAAGGGCAGCGCGAGGCCCACCCGCTGCCAGGTCGAACCGCCCAGACTGCCGAGCGTCCAGAACGTGAATTCCCGTAGCTGCTGGTCGCTCGCAATAAAGATAATGAGACCGGTGCCCGCGCTCGCGAGCGCGCCGAGCGCTATCCCGGCAAAGAGAAGATTTGCAACGGAAGTGCGGCCTTCATGGGTCGCCAGTTTGTGAAGTAGAAAAATAGCAAGGAGACTGCCGGCAAAGGCCGCGAGCGGCAGTGCGTGATTGGTTACGATAGACGGCACATAAGCCGCGGCCGCTCCGCCGAACACGATCCACGCAACAGCAGCCAGCGCCGCTCCCGGCGAAATCCCAACAAGACCCGGATCGGCAAGCGGATTGCGAAATACACCCTGAAGTACAGCGCCAGCGACCGCGAGTGCTGCGCCGACAACCACGGCGAGAACAGTTCGTGGCAAGCGGATGTCGAGCACCACGATCGCGTCCCGCAGTTCGATACCGGAAGATCCGCGCAGTCCGAATAATCCGTCCCAGAGAATAGAGAGGACTTTCTCAGGCGCGATGACGACAGGTCCGATCGCGAGCGATGCAACGAAAGCAATTATAACCAGCAGCGAGCAAGCAACCAGAATGATGCGTGCCCAACCCGTGCGCCGCCACGATATGCTGAGCGCGGCATCGCCCGCGGTCATCGCGTTGCGGCCGGCTCCGCCTCGGTCCAGGGCCGTGGTGGCAGCTGCGGCAGAGAAAGTTCAGGATAAATCTGGGAAGCGAGCTTCTGCGCAGCGTGCGCGGTGCGCGGACCGAAGGTCAGATAGTAAGATGGTACGGAAACGAGCCGTTTGTCTTTTGCTGCTGGCGTGCCAGCGAACGCGGGAAGTGCAAACATCACGTCCGCACTCAGGCCTTGCCCGCGTTCGATCATCGTGATCACCGCTTGCGGCTGCGCCGCCAGCGCCGCTTCCGGTGTCGCAGGCTTGTAGCCGTTCATACCGCGGATTGCGTTATCGATACCTGCGAGATTGAAAATACCTTCAGCGCTCGTGTGTTCACCCGCGACAGTCGGCGTTCCGTTGCCGATCGCGAGCACGAATACGGCGCTGCGCCGGTTCGCTATCTTCGCGCGCATGGCTGTCACGGCCGCAAAGTCATCTGCGATCCGCTTCGCCATGGCTTCGCCTTTTTCGGGAACGGCGAGCGCGGCTGCGATGAAGCGTACTTTTCGCAGCACGCTTGCCTCGTCATGACCCTCCGGCACGATCACGAAGGGCACGGATGCGCGAGAAAGCACCTCGACTGCATCCGGCGGTCCCGAACCTTCGATAGCGAGCACAATCTTCGGCGCGAGCGATAAAACTCCTTCCGGCGAAAGCGTGCGCATATAACCTACGCTCGGGAGCGATTTAGTTTCCGCAGGGAATGTGCTGGTAAGATCGACTGCAACCACACGATCGCCGAAACCAAGCGCGTAAACAATTTCGGTTACGGCCCCGCCAATGGTTACGATGCGCGAGGTGTCGGCGACTTCTATGGTGCGGCCGGTAGCATCTTTTACCGGCCAGGCGCCAGCGTGCGCGAGCATCGAAGATGCAGCCACAATAAACGCTGCGTAAATTATTGTGCGGCCTTGCAAGCGTTTCATTTGGTGAGAATCAGTTTGTTCAACGCGGTGAGACGCAGCCGGTAAACTTCGCCTTCGTGTCCGATCGTTATTTCTTTTGTAGCGACAAAAAGATTACGGCTCTCGATCCGGTTGTTTATGATGTCGATCGAGCGCGCTTTCGCCGCCGCCGTACCCTCGTTGATCGGGACCTGCGCTGAATCAGACTTTTTCGGCATTGCAGAATTGTCCATCGCGCCCGGTCTTCATTGTTTTGAACAATTCTGAACTGGGTTCAGTTTAGAACTGTTTTTATCTAGTGATTTCAATAGCTTGACCCATGTACTCTGCATTGGTACGGATAGCAACCAATTTGCGAAACGGGATTGTTTTGCAAAGCCCGCCAGCTAGCCGCAGCACCGCTGCAGCCAGCAAGCCCCGGCAACAAAAAAATAAGTGGGGCTTCAAATGGCTGGGACTACCAAGCGCAGCATTGCGCTTCCGGGGAGCGCTTGCGCTCTCGTACTTCTTTCGACGGTAACTTTCTCGCCTGCGTCCGCGCAGGTAACCGTACTAGATCCAATCACGATCATCGCGTCGAAAACCGAGGAATACGCAATCGACGCACTCGCGCCGGTGAGCACAATCCGGCTGGACCAAGTCAACCAGATCCTGCCGAGCCGCGCGTCACAACTATTTATCGCAACACCCGGCGTTACTTTTCAGGACCGCGCAGACGAGCCAGCCGGCGCGATCAACATTCGCGGCTTGCAGGACTTCGGGCGCGTCGCAGTGTTGATTGACGGCGCGCGGCAGAACTCGCAGCGCACCGGCCATTTTGCCAATGGCTTCTTCTATCTCGAACCAGAGATGATCGGCGGTGTCGATGTCGTGCGCGGCCCGGCCGCGAATATCTACGGCAGCGGCGCGATCGGCGGTGTCGTCGCTTTCCGCACCAAAGAGGCTTCAGACATCCTGAGGCCAAACCAGCTTTGGGCAGTTGAAACCAACTTAGGTGCCGGCAGCAATACAGGCTACGGCCAGTTCTCTGCATTCGCCGCATCGAGAACCGCCAACGGCGATGTTATTGCGGGCATCTCGCATCGTGACCAGTCAAACTACAAGGACGGCAGTAACTTTCTGGTCCGCAATAGCTGGCAGCAAGTGACGAGTGGATTGCTAAAGGCCAACTTCATGCCTGCCGACGGTCACAAGATCACAATCGGCGGTATCTTCAACGACAGCCAGTACAATTTCGGTCAGCCGCCTCGTCCGCCGCTCGGCGGCACTTCGATCTATGCAACCGGAACGCAGAACTTCACGGTCAATTCGCGCTGGCGCTACGAGAAGCCGGAAGATCGCCTCTTCAATTTCGACGGCAATGTCTACTGGAACCGCACCGACACGAACCAGCTGAAGATTGCCCACACGACCACGACGAACTCTGCTTATTGCGGTGGCGTTGCGCCGGGCAACAACATCACGGGTTGCGTCGGTGATACCCGCGGCTTCCTGCTCGATACGCTCGGCTTCGACCTTAACAACACGTCTCGTTTTGAATTCGCAGGCTGGCGCCATGCCATCACTGTCGGCAGCGACTTTTTTACCGATCAGGTATCGACATTCGATCCGCGCGGGACCGGCGACCTGACCACGCCGGGCGGGCGCCGCAACGTGTTCGGCGGCTTCCTGCAATGGAAAGGCACCTATGGCGGTTTGCTCGAGTTCATCGCAGCGGGCCGTTACGATCAGTATCAGTTCAATGCCGGCGGTATCGAGAACGACAAGTCGCGCTTCTCGCCGAAAATCACGGTCGGCTTGTTCCCGGCGCAGACCGTCACGCCTTACGTAAGCTACGCGGAAGGCTATCGCTCGCCGACGCTCACTGAATCTCTGGTGATTGGCGCACATCCGACCGGCGGTGGACCGGGCGCTTTCGTCTGTCCGGACGGCAATCCCGGTTTTTTCTGCTTCGCGCAGAATCTCAACCTGCGTCCGGAGGTCGGCAAGAACAAGGAAATCGCTATCAACTTCAAGTTCGACAATGTGTTCCAGCGCGGCGACGCATTCCGCGCGAAATTCAATATCTTCCGCAACGATGTTGAGGACTTTATCGAACTCACCGGATTCGGCGCGTTCAGCGTCGTGTACCAGACGTTCAACTTCTACCAGTACCAGAACATATCGAGCGCACGCATCGAGGGTGCGGAGTTCGAGAGCACCTACGATGCGGGCACCTGGTTTGCAGGGCTCTCCGGTCAGCATCAGAAGGGGCGCAATCAGGTTACGAATGTCGGCTTGGTGAACATTCAGCCCGACAAGATCGTGTCCACGTTCGGCGTGCGTCTCTTAGACCGCAGGTTGACCGCGATGGTTCGTTGGGCCGCCGTTTCCGGGCACAACGACCTGCCCGCGAACTACGTCCCGACCGAGAGCTACAATCTCGTGAACCTGCACATCGCATACAAGATGACCGAGAGCGCAACGCTGAGCTTCAACGTCGATAACCTGCTCAACGAATTCTACCATCAGTATCCGGTCGTCCGCTCGACGCCGACCGACGCGCAGAACGACTCGCTCTGGGCGAGCGCCGCAGCAGGCATCACGTTCAAAGCCGCGCTGAAAGTCCGCTTCGGCGACGGAGAGAATGCGTTCACTCCGGCTGCCTTGGCCGCGGTCGCGCCGCACTAACGAATTCGACGGGACTGTTCGCAGTCCCGCCGGAGATCGCTCCCTTGGGAGCACCAGCCTACAATTGCCGTTTCCGTGACCTCCGGAAACGGGAGTTCCGGCGTTTTTGACAGGTCCGTCGAAGCCGCCTAGCAAACGCGAGGCAAAAGGAAAGTCCCATGTTTATTGCCATGAACCGCTTCAAAGTGACGCCCGGACAGGAAGACGCCTTCGAGCGCATCTGGCGCGAGCGCGAGTCCTATCTGCACACGATGCCGGGCTTCATGGAGTTTCATCTCCTGAAGGGCCCGAAGAAGGACGATCACCGTCTGTATTCTTCGCACACCGCATGGCGCACCAAGTCGGATTTCGAGAACTGGACCCATTCCGAAGGCTTTAAAAAAGCGCACGCGCGCGCCGGCGAGCATAAGCCCGCCGTGCCTATGTATCTCGGTCACCCGGAATTCGAGGGTTTTGAATCGGTGCTCGAGCAGAAAGCGCCCGACAAGGCAGCTTGATCCGCATGATCGGTAGCGCACCAAAACCTGCACGACGGCACGAGGACGCGCCTGCAAGCGCGATCATCCTGCCGTTCCGCTTGCGCGCAAGCCGTTCTGAAGAGGTAGCTGGCGGGAAGCCGGTTCCGGCAGTCGAGCTTGAGAGCAAACCCGCTGCCGCCAGAAACAAGCGCAAGAATACCGTAGCTCTGGCCGCAGGAGCGGAGCGCCCTGCGATACTGCCGCCGCGCTATCGCGACTGGATTCAGCAGGCGCTGATCGGCGCGGCCCTGCTTCACCTCGTGCTATTTGCTCTTTTGCAGATGCAATTTGTCCGCGACGTCGAGCGCGCGGCAAACTCGGGCGGCGCGCAGACTTCTGAGGGCACTACGGTTCTGGACATCGACATCGTTGCCGATGCCAAACTACCGCCATCGAAGACGCCGACCAACATGACGGCGCCGGACGCGACCAAGCAGACCAATACGCCGCCGCAGATCAAACAGGAAGAAAAGCAGAAAGAAGCGCAGAAGGCCGAGCCTGCGCCGATTAACGCGCCTGTGTTGGCATTACCTAATGAAGAACTGGCGGCGCCCAGGAAATCCGAAACCGCGCCTGTCGCGCAATCTCCCAATCAGGAGAAGCTGGACGAGCAGCGCGAAGCGCAGAAAAAGCTCGAGATGCTGAAGGCTACCGAACAAAAGAAAAAGCAGGAGCAAGCCGCACCCAGCACCGCAGCCGCGCCGAACCGGCCCGCCGCAAACCGCGGCAACAATCAGCAGAGCGGAGCGAATGGGGCCGTGCAGAACGGCGGTCAGGCGGATACCTCGTCCTATAACGCGATCGTACTCGCGCATCTTCAGCAATACCGGACCTATCCGGAACAGGCGCGGGCTGCGCAGATAACAGGCGTCAGCACTGTTCGTTTCACGCTCGGTGCTCGCGGCAATGTAATTTCCGTTTCACTTGCGAACAGCAGCGGCGCCGGTGTGCTGGATCAGGCGGCGCTTGCGATGGTGCAGCGGGCTTCGCCCTTCCCGCCGATCCCGGCTTCGCTCGGCCGCGGCAGTATGTCGTTCGCGGCCCCAGTGCGTTTCAACCTGCGCTAATCGTTAAGCTGCTTCCGCCTCGCCGCGCGACCAGTTTTCCGCCGTCTCGGCTGCGAAATCTGCGAGGCGCCGTTTGCCGATCGCATCGCGCATCCCGGCCATCAGCGACTGATAATAAGCAACATTCACCCAGGTCAACAGCATGGATCCGAGAATCTCGTTCGCTTTCACGAGATGATGCAGATAAGCGCGCGAATAGTCGCGGGCTGCAGGGCAATCGCTGGTCTCGTCGATTGGACGCGGGTCTTCGGCGTGGCGGGCGTTCTTTAAATTCAGTTGTCCGAATCTGGTGTAGGCCGTCCCGTGCCGGCCCGCGCGCGTCGGCATCACGCAGTCGAACATATCGATGCCGCGCGAAACGGCTTTGACGAGATCGTCCGGCGTGCCGACGCCCATCAAATAACGCGGCCGGTCTTCTGGAAGCGCGGGAGCGGTTGCGTCTAACATTTCAAGCATGACGGCCTGCGGTTCGCCGACCGCGAGCCCGCCGATGGCGTAACCATCGAAGCCAATCTCAATCAGCTCACGCGCAGACTCCAGACGCAGCGGCACCGACGCACCGCCCTGTACGATACCGAAGATCGCGCGGCCCGCAGGAGTACCGAACGCTTTCTTCGAGCGTTCAGCCCAGCGCAACGACAGCCGCATTGCGCGCGTGGTTTCTTCATCCGAGGCAGGAAGGCGCACGCACTCGTCTAACTGCATCGAAATATCGGAACCGAGCAACTTCTGAATTTCCATCGCGCGTTCGGGCGACAGTTCATACGCCGTGCCGTCGATGTGCGAGCGGAACTTCACGCCGTTTTCGTCGAGCGTTCTGAGCTTTGCGAGCGACATGACCTGAAAGCCGCCGGAATCCGTCAGGATCGGATGTTCCCAATTCATGAATTTGTGCAACCCGCCGAGTTTCGCGATCCGCTCCGCGCCCGGACGCAGCATCAGGTGATACACATTGCCGAGCACGATATCGGCGCCGGTCGAGCGCACCGTCTCCGGCAGCATCGCCTTGACGGTCGCTGCCGTCCCTACCGGCATAAAAGCCGGCGTACGGATCACGCCGCGCGCAGTCGCAAGTTCTCCGCGGCGCGCCAATCCGTCTTTTGCGTTGACCGTGAATTTCATAAGAGCTTTTAGAGCAGGATCCCGAAAAGTGGAAACCGGTTTTCGGACAAGATCCTCCTCCATTAAAAATGAGCGAGGGTTTGATCAAACCCTCGCTGGCGTTTCCGGAAAGAGCAAACAGCCGTCGCCGTAGGAATAGAAGCGGTAGCCGTTCGCAATTGCATGGGCGTAAGCCTGTTTCATCCGATCCAGCCCCGCGAATGCGCTGACCAGCATAAATAAAGTTGAGCGTGGCAGATGAAAATTCGTCAGCATCGCGTCGACAACACGAAAACGGTATCCGGGTTTGATAAAGATGCCCGTTTCAGCGGCATAAGGTTTGACCTCGCCGCTTTCGCCCGCTGCGGACTCCAGCAGCCGCAGCGCCGTCGTGCCGACAGCGATGATGCGCCCGCCTTTCGCGCGTGCCTCGTTGATGGCTGTTGCCGTTTCGGGAGAAATCACGCCGTACTCGGAATGCATCTTGTGAGACGCAAGATCGTCGGTCTTTACCGGAAGGAACGTCCCCGCGCCGACGTGCAAGGTGAGCTTCTGCAAGCCGACACCGGCCTCGGCAAGTTTTGCAAGCAGTCTGTCGGTGAAATGCAGGCCCGCGGTCGGTGCAGCGACCGAGCCTTCGTGTGCTGCGAACATGGTCTGATAGTCGCTGCGATCACGCTCATCGTCGCCGCGCTTTGAGGCGATATAGGGCGGAAGCGGAATGTGACCCAGCGCTTCGATCGCGTCGTCGAGTACCGCGCCGTGAAAATCGAAGCGCAGCGTGATTTCTCCCGCCTCGCCTTTCTCTTCCACGGTTGCGTCAAGCGCGCCAAGGAGACAAACGCGGGACTCGTGCCCGAAGCGAATGCGGTCGCCGATATGCAGGCGCTTTGCAGGTTTCGCGAGTGCCTGCCAGCGTTCCGGTGATAGCCGTTTCAGCAGTGTCGCTTCGATATCGACACTCACGCCGTTGCGCTCGCGCGCGCCCATCAGACGCGCAGGAATGACCTTGGTGTCGTTCACGACAAGCAGATCGCCGCTGCTCAGCAGTGAAGGCAGATCGCGAACGATGTGATCTTCGAGTTCAGGCTTGGCGCTTGGGCGCACAACGAGAAGTTTTGCGGAATCCCTAGGCTCCGCAGGCCGGAGCGCGATCGCCTCCTGCGGCAGGTCGAAGTCGAAATCGGACGTCAGCATTATTCGCGCGGTAGCACCGCGCCGCTTACGCGGCCATTTTCGCGGAAACGATCTTGTCGGGCTTCACGACCGGCTCGCCGCGCTTGATCTTGTCGACGTTCTCCATGCCGCCGGTCACTTCGCCCCAGACCGTGTATTGGCCGTCGAGGAAGCTCGCGTCGTCGAAGCAGATGAAGAACTGGCTGTCGCCGGAATCCGGGCTCGCCGCGCGGGCCATCGAAACGGTGCCGCGCACATGAGGCTCGTCGTTGAACTCGGCCTTCAGCTTTTTGCCGGAGCCGCCAGTGCCGGTGCCGTGCGGACATCCGGTCTGTGCCATAAAGCCGTCGATCACGCGGTGAAAGACAACGCCGTCGTAAAAGCCTTCCTTCACGAGCTGCTTGATCCGCGCGACGTGTCCCGGCGCAAGATCCGGCCGCATCTTGATCGTGACGGTGCCTTGGGTCGTTTCCAGAACCAGCGTGTTTTCGTCAGCCATTATAACTTTCCTTATTGTCCTGCGACTGCGCGCGTAATGCGATCGGGTGTGCGGGGCGGTTCGCCCTTGTTGAGCTTGTCGACGACGTTCATGCCCGAGATAACCTCGCCGACCACGGTGTACTGATTGTTCAGCGATGACTGCTCGGCGAACATGATGAAGAACTGGCTGTTCGCGGAGTTGTTGTTGCCGCCTTTGCGCGCCATGCCGACGATCCCGCGCTTGAACGGAACGCTCGAAAACTCGGCCTTCAAATCCGGATATTTGGAACCGCCGGTGCCGTCGTTATTCTGGCCGTCGCCGGTTTGCGCCATGAAGCCATCGATCACGCGGTGAAAAGCGACGTTGTTATAGAAGCCTTCGGCTGCCAACTGCTGAAGGCGCTTGGCGTGACCCGGCGCAATGTCGGTGCGCAGCCGGATCACGATTTTGCCCTTGGTGGTCTCGAGGGTCAGCGTATCGCCGGATGCTTCTTTGGTTTTCGTCTGCGCGGTCTTCTTGCTGTCCGCCTTGGTGGCGGACTTTGCTTTCTGATCCGGCACGGCGCCGCGCCACGGATCGAAATTCTGCTGGGCAAGGGCTGCGGCTGGCAACACCAGCGCAGACAGGATTACAGCGAGATAAAAGTTACGCATCAGTCGTTCCTTCGTCGCTATTTCTTCTTTGCGAATTGTGCGGCGAGTTTCTTGGCAACAAAATCCGGCACGAATTTGGAGACGTCGCCGCCCATCGCCGCGATCTGCCGGACTAGCGTTCCGGTAATGTGGCGGGTCGCTGGCGTTGCCGGAATAAAGATGGTCTGGATCGCCGCCGCCATTTCGCCGTTCATGCCGCTCATCTGCATTTCATAGTCGAAGTCGGTGCCGTCGCGCAGGCCGCGGATCAGTAACGTCGCTTTCGATTTGCGGGCCGCTACAATCACCAGACCGTCGAAGGTGACGACTTCCACCTTCACTTTGTAGGCCCGCGCGATGGAGGCGCTGGCCTTCTCGATCATCGCCTTGCGCTCGGCTGCCTCGAATACCGGCTTTTTGCCGGGGTGGACGCCGATGGCCACGACCAAGCGGTCACATAAGCGCGCCGCTGCTTCCAGTACGTCGAGATGCCCGTTGGTGATCGGGTCGAAGGTACCGGCATAAAGGCCAATGCGTTCCATGCGGATTGGTTATCCTTCTCGCTGCCGCCCGGCAAGGCGGCGTCAGGCTGCCGTGCTGTCGTCGTCTTCCCGGATGCGCTCGACCGACACCACCTTCTCGTCGTCGGCAGTATCGAACACGATCACGCCCTGCGTCGAGCGGCCGGCAATGCGGATGCCGGAAACCGGCGTGCGGATCAGCTTGCCGGCGTCCGTCACCAGCATGATCTGGTCGGTTTCTTCGACCGGGAACGAGCCCGCGACACGTCCATTTTTCTTGCCGAGCGACATCGCGACGATGCCTTTGCCGCCGCGCCCGGTGATCCGATATTCGTAAGACGATGTGCGCTTGCCGTAGCCTAGGTCGGTCAGCGTGAGGATGAACTGCTCGGCTGCGCCCATTTCCGCATAGCGCTGCTGCGACAGCTCGATCGAGCCGACCTTTTCCTCGTCGTCGGACTCCGCCTCCGCTTCCTCGCCGCGGCGAACGGCATTCGCAAGCTTGAGATAAGCCACGCGCTCTTCGCTGACTGCTTCGACATGGCGGATGATGGCCATCGATATCAGTTTGTCGTCGTCATCGAGTTTGATGCCCCGCACGCCGGACGAATCCCGGCCTTTGAACACACGAACCTCGCTCACCGGGAAGCGGATGCACTGACCGCCCGCCGTCGAGAGCAGGATGTCATCGGCATCGGTGCAGACCGCGACATCGGCAATCGACTCTCCGGTCTCTAGCTTCATCGCGATGATGCCGGAGCGGCGGATGTCGACGAAGTCGGAGAGCGCGTTTCGCCGCACGCCGCCCGCGGTCGTCGCAAACATGATGTTGAGCTTTTCACGCTCGGCCTTGTCGGAAGGCATAGTGATGATCGACGTGATCGTCTCGTCGGTCTCGATCGGCAACAGGTTCACGAACGCCTTGCCGCGCGCCTGCGGTGCCGCAAGCGGCAGCTTCCACACTTTGAGCGTATAGGCGCGGCCGCGCGACGAGAAGAACAGCACTTCGTCATGGGTGCTCGCGACGAACAGCCGGCTGACGAAATCTTCCTCGCGCGTCTGCATTCCGGCGCGGCCTTTGCCGCCACGGCGCTGCGCGCGGTAAGTCGAGAGCGGCACGCGTTTCACATAGCCCGCGTGCGAAACCGTCACCACCATCTCTTCCGGCGTGATGAGGGCTTCTTCGTCGATTTCGCCGATCTCTTCGCCGGAGATTTCGGTCTTTCGCGGCGTCGCGAATTCTTTCTTGATCTCCGAGAGTTCCGTCTTGATGATCGACTGAATGCGCGCACGGCTGCGGAGGATTTCGAGATACTCCGCGATTTCCTTGCCGAGACCGTCGAGTTCGGCTTCGATTTCATCACGGCCGAGCGCGGTGAGACGCTGCAAGCGCAAATCGAGGATCGCACGCGCCTGCTCTTCCGATAAAATGTAAGTGCCCTTGGCTGATACCTTGTGACGTGGGTCGTCGATCAATTCGACCAGCGACCTTACATCCTTTGCCGGCCATTCGCGCGACATTAACTGATCGCGCGCGGTCTGCGGGTCTTTCGCCGCGCGGATCAGCTTGATCACTTCGTCGATGTTGGCGACGGCAATCGCGAGGCCCACCAAAATATGAGCGCGGTCACGCGCCTTGTTCAGCAGGAACTTGGTGCGGCGGCTGATGACATCTTCGCGGAACGCGACGAAGGCGTAGATGAAATCATGCAAATTCATCGTCGCCGGACGGCCGCCGGTGAGCGCGACCATGTTCGCCGGGAACGACGACTGCAACGCGGTGAAGCGATAAAGCTGGTTCAGGACGATCTCGGATACGGCTTCGCGCTTGAGTTCGATTACGACGCGCATCCCGTCGCGGCTCGACTCGTCACGGATATCGCCGATACCGTCGATCTTCTTGTCGCGCACAAGTTCGGCGAGACGCTCGATCATCGAGGCCTTGTTCACCTGATACGGAATCTCGGTGATGATAATGGTTTCGCGCTCGCGCTTATCCGTTTCGATCGAGACGCGCCCGCGCACCATGATCGAACCGCGGCCGAGGTGATACGCCTGCCGGATGCCGCCCTTGCCGAGAATGATGCCGCCGGTCGGGAAATCCGGGCCCTTCACGATGTCGGCGAGTTCATCGAGCGTGATCTCGGGTTTGTCGATGAGCGCAATGCAGGCATCGATCACTTCGCCGAGATTATGCGGCGGAATGTTCGTCGCCATACCGACCGCGATACCGCCCGCGCCGTTTACGAGCAGGTTAGGAAACTTCGCGGGCAAAACCATCGGCTCTTTTTCGGAGCCGTCGTAGTTGTCCTGATAATCGACCGTCTGCTTGTCGAGGTCGTCGACCAATGCGTTGGCGATTTTGCGCAACCGCACTTCGGTGTAGCGCATCGCGGCCGGAGGATCGCCATCGACCGAGCCGAAGTTGCCCTGACCGTCGACCAGTTCGACGCGCATGGAAAAATCCTGCGCCATGCGAACGAGGGCGTCGTAAACCGATTGATCGCCGTGCGGATGATATTTACCGATGACGTCGCCGACGACACGCGCGGATTTGCGGTAGGCTTTATTCCACTCGTAACCCTGCTCGTGCATCGAAAAAAGGATGCGTCGATGCACGGGCTTCAAACCGTCGCGAACGTCCGGGAGCGCCCGCGACACGATCACGCTCATCGCGTAATCGAGATACGAGCGGCTCAACTCGTCCGTAATCGAAACGGGCTTGATGTCCGAGGGCGGCAAGTCCCCCGGATTGGGTGTCTTTTCGTCGGCCACGTGAGCGGATTATCCGGCTGAATTCAGTGCCCGTTTTCTAGCCGATTCCGGTACCGAACACCAAATAATTCGGCCGTCAAAACACAGGCATTTCGATTGTTAATTCAATCGGTTACGGGCTGTCACCCGCCGAATATGACGGCGTGCATGATGCGGCCTGGAACAAACGTAAAAATGCCCGCGATCACGAGCGCGCCGGCGAAGATTCCGATCATCCAGCCGCGATGTGCGCGCACCTTGTGCTGCCGCGCGAGCCACACCGCGAACGGCACGTTGAACAGCACGAAAATCGAAAGCAGGTGGATCGGGCTCCATGGCCCCCACAACTTGATCTCGCTAATCCAGAATGAAGTCACGGCGATCGTCAGCATCAGCGCGGCCCAGATCCAGCCGATGGTCCGGTGCGAGAAAGTGCCCTTGCGCCGCGCGAACTGCACGAGGCCGAGAACGACTGCCGCGAGCGCAGCGAATGCGTGGATTTGAATTGCGAGCGAAGAATTGAAAAGCGGCGCGAGTGTCATGCAATCCCCCGCGCCGCTTTTAGCACAACCTACTTGTTGAGGAACGCTTCAATTTTATCCTTCGCTTGCGCCATCGCAATGACCCCGAGCAAATGACCATTCGGCCCATCGAGCTTTACGACTTCCACCGGCGTACCGTTGGCGGCAATTTTCTTTGCGCCCTGCTCCACGATCTCGGCTGTGAACACAAGGTCCGACGGCGCATAGATCATCAGCGTCGGCGCTTTGATCTTGGTGATATCGGCGGAGTACGTATGGTTCGCCTTCACGAGATAAAGGAAATGGTTGGCGTCTGAACTCGCTGCGCGGGCTTTGCCTGCGGCATCCAGCACCGCTTCGATCCTGAACTTTGCGCCCCAGTTTTTCGCAGGATCTTTTCCTTCCTCCGCCCAGGCCATGCCGAACGCTTTTTCCGCCCACTGCCATTGCTGCGCGTGCAGCGTCACGATCTTGAGCGCGGTCGCGAGACCTTCGTTCGGCGCTTCCTTGCCGTAATAGTCGCCACCGTTCCATTTCGGGTCGAGTAGGATGGGTGCTGCCCAGGCATTGAGCCAGCCCGTCAGATATGGACCTGGCTCGGCGGCGGCGATCACCGGCATGATCTTCTCGACCATGTCCGGATAACCGGCGGCCCATTCGTAAACCTGCAAGCCGCCCATGGACGCGCCCGCCACCATTTTCAACTTCTTGATGCCGAGGCTCTCGACCAGCGCTTTCTGCACGTTGACGAAGTCGCGCATCGTCACAATCGGAAAACTCATGCCATAAGGCTTGCCGGTATCTGGATTGATGCTAGCCGGTCCGGTCGTCATTACCGGCGCGTTCGGACTCAGATTTACGAGGGTGTCGGACGAGATCACGTAATATTTGTTGGTATCGATCGCCTTGCCGGGGCCGATGATCGAATCCCAATAACCCGCCACTTTGTCATCCGGCTTGTACTTGCCGAATGCGTGACTGGTGCCCGAGAAAAAATGGGCAATCAGGATGGCGTTCGACCTGTCGGCATTCAGCGTGCCCGCGGCCTGCCATCCGACTTTTACATTCTTGATGGTTTGTCCGCCGACCGTCGTGTAACTCGGCATTTCGAACGTCTTCTTCTCGACGATCAGATCCTGTGAGAATGCTGTCGCAGGAAGAAGCGCAAATGCGGCGAGCGCCGCAAAGCGATTAATGAATTTCATGGCGTACTCCCGACCGCCGCTAAGGTGCGGCGTTACCAGTATGCAACGCCAAACCAAGTGACAGGGCAAGCATAAAGTCACCAAAGGTTCGGGCGCGCGAGCATCAGCCAAAAAATGAGCAGGACCGAAAAGAAGGCAGGAAAACCGAAGGCAAACCAGATTCTGTAATACCAATGATAATCCGCCGGCAGTGCTTTCTTTTGACGCGCGGCATCGGCAGCGATGTCACGAATCCGTATCTGAAAATATACAACCGGCAACCAGAACGCCCCGACGACAAGGTAAAGTGCGAGCGATGCAACGATCCAGCTCGCCGTCAGCGGATAATTCTGCACATTTGCAAGCAATAAACCCGTGACCGGCTGCACGACGACCGCCGTCGCCGTGAACACGAAATCCGCAATCACGACAATGCGCGCGACCGCTGCCACCGTTGCGGCATCTTTCGTCCGGTGCGCCATCACAAGAAAGAATGCGATCCCGGCGCCTGTGCCGAACAGTACCGCCGCGCCGAGAATGTGCAGGAATTTCAGATCAAGATAACCCATCAGCGATCGTCGAGAATGGCGAGCGCCACAAACGACGCGAGCAAAATTGGAACGATCTTCACCAGCGGCCCCAGCGGGTCGAGCCAGAGGTTCGGCATGAGCAAGCTACTCAATAAAAGATAACCGAGTGAGACGGCGATTGCAGTCCATAGCGCGAAGCGCGAGGTTTTTCGAACAGCGATGCCGATACCGATTGCAAGATCGAGCAATGCACCGGCGAGCGTAGCGATTACGGCATTACCGCCAAGTCCTGCCTGCAAGAGCACCACAATGCCGGCTTCGCGCGCGGGCCCAAGCGTTATTAATCCCGTCGCAATCCAGAACAGCGCCAGCCCTCCGATCAGGACCGGCTTCAGAAGAAACAGCTTGGAGAACCAGCGCTGCTGTACCGAAGCCGGATCGCGCGCCAAGGCATCGGGAAGACGCGTAGCATTGATGCCCGTGAGCGACGTCCAGGCTTTGTCGTCACCGATGACATCCCGCCGCAACTGTTTCAGCGCGGTGGTGCGAACCGGCGGGCGCCAGCCCAGCAATCCTGCGAGATCGCCGAGGCGGAATGCAAGCGTTTCAAGCCAACCGGGGATACGAAGAACGGGCGCGGGTTTATAGCCGAGCCACTTCCGATATTGGGCCACCACTTGGGAAAGCGTAACTCGCTCCGGCCCCGCGAGTTCGAGCAAATTATTTGTGGGTGCATCCGGCCGAAGAAAGAACGCGACCGCCGCCGCCAAGTCCTTCACCTGCACCGGCTGCAACAGCGCATCGCGCGGACCTAGTGGCAACACAGGAAGGCTTGCGAGCGCGCGGATCAGCGCGGTGCCGCCATAGACATTTCTCCCGGCGACAATCGAAGGCCGCAGCACGATCCAGTCGAGGCTACTCTTCATCAGCGCTTCATCGGCCTCGCGCTTGGTGCGCGCGAAAGCAGTGTCCGCGTCAACGCCGATTGCGGAGATGTGGACAACACGCTTCACGCTTGCCTGCTCGCAGGCCCGAAAAAGCGCGATCGTGCCATCGGCGTGCACGCCCTTCACGTCGTCGCCGGCACCGTCTTGTAGAACCCCGGCGCAATTCACGACTGCATCGATACTTTTAAGATGCGGGAGCCAGTCTTTCGCTGCACTTGCCTTCGCAATATCGAGTGCGATCCAGCGAACGTTTGGATATTTTTCTGAAGAGCGTGCAACGTCGCGGCCGAGGCCGAGCACCTCGAAGCCGTCCGCGACAAGACGGGCCGTCACAGCCGAGCCGATGAAACCATAGGCGCCGGTGACGAGAACGCGCATCTAGATAAAAACGGCAAGTTTAAAACGGAATGTCGTCGTCGAGTTCGCTGCGCTTGTTGCCGCCAGCGGCTACACGTGGACGCGGTGCCGTGCCAGTCGAGCCGAACTCGCTGCCGCCGTCATCGGACATACCGGCGCCGCTGCTGCGGCCATCTAGCATCGTCAGCGTGGAGTTGAAATTCTGGAGCACAACTTCTGTCGAGTAACGATCCGCGCCAGTGTCCTTGTCCTGCCATTTGCGGGTCTGTAGCGAGCCCTCGATGTAAACCTTCGAGCCCTTCTTCAGATATTGCTCGGCAATCCGGCACAGGCCTTCCGAGAAAATCACGACGCGATGCCACTCGGTCTTTTCGCGCTTCTCGCCGGTCGCTTTGTCCTTCCAGGATTCCGAAGTCGCGATACGCAAATTCGCGATCGGGCGGCCGTCATTGGTTTTGCGGATTTCCGGGTCGGCGCCGAGGTTGCCGATCAAAATCACTTTGTTGACGCTGCCTGCCATGACTACCTTCCTGTCGCTCCCGAAATTGCCGCTTGCCGCACGGCCCGGCACCCTAGCCCCGAATGGCCGCAACACCCTGTGCGTTAAGAGTTTTTCCACAGGGGTGGAACCGGACGGGGAAAACTAGCGTGTTCTTGCTATGTTCTAGTACTGAAAAACGCCTGCCGCAAGGGGATAAGTTCGCGTTTCGTGCCTGTCGTTATGGGTCATCATGAAGTTCATCTGGAGCGCGAATGTTCTCCCCGTGTTCACGGAGTTATCCGCAGCCGAAATTAACGATTGTGACGGTTTGGCAAAGGCTTACGGAACGCGATTAGCGGCGCTCCGCCTTCAGCAGCCAGTTCTCCTTGCCCTGCTTTCTGCCGGTGTCGTCGCGGAGCCGGATCAGCGAAAAGCCTCCCGCGATACGTCCGCCGCGAAGCTGAAATGCGATACGGCCATCGGCAAAGTCTTGCGCCGGATCGGAAGCCGCAGCCGGCTCCCAGGTGCCGTGATCCCAAAGCGTCTCCGCTTCGCCCTCACGAACAGGCACGTCATCCATGCGAACTGCGAGCCGCGGCTGCGAGCCAGCGCCATCGGGCGGTCCGTTCGGTACCGCCCAGCTCTTCAAAACGCCGTCGCATTCGAGGCGCAGATCGAAGTGATCGTGCCATTCCTTGCGATGCTCGATGAAGAAGCCGCGCGCATCTGCGCGACGCGCGTTCGTTTTCACGGGCGGCTTGCTGCGAAGGATTTTGCGCGGAGCGATCTTTCTCGCCGGCTTTGCGTTGGCCATGCGTCCTTCCGGATTTCATGATGCGTGTTTATGTGTCCGCAGTAACGCGCAAGCCCATGATTTTGTTCCGGAAGTTCCCACGCCGTCGAGACGGCTTGCCTTGTCCCCAGACATCGTGCCCATGCAGCGGAAGGGCTGGCGAAAGAATACCGTTCTCACTATGTTCACGCCTAGAAATCGAGATCAGATTCCCCGCCGGCGCTGCTAAATCCGCGCGCCGTCCCCATATTGCTCAGTGCCAATGACCGAAAACCTGACCAAGAAAACCGCGCGTCCCGACAGCCGCTTCATCACCATCCGCGGTGCGCGCGAGCACAATCTCAAGAACGTCGATCTGGAATTGCCGCGCGACAAGCTCGTGGTGTTCACCGGGCTTTCGGGCTCCGGCAAATCCTCGCTCGCCTTCGACACCATCTATGCCGAAGGCCAGCGGCGCTACGTGGAGTCCCTCTCCGCATACGCGCGGCAATTTCTCGAGATGATGCAGAAGCCGGATGTCGACCAGATCGATGGTTTGTCTCCGGCCATCTCCATCGAACAGAAGACGACCTCGAAGAACCCGCGCTCGACGGTCGGCACCGTCACCGAGATTTACGACTATATGCGCCTGTTATGGGCGCGCATCGGCATTCCTTATTCGCCTACGACCGGACTGCCGATCGAAAGCCAGACTATTTCGCAGATGGTCGATCGCGTACTCGCGCTGCCCGAAGGCACCAAGCTCTATCTGCTTGCGCCGGTCGCGCGCGGCCGCAAGGGCGAATACAAAAAGGAATTCGCGGAATATCTCAAAAAAGGCTTCCAGCGCGTCAAGGTGGACGGCAAGTTCCACGAGATTGCCGAAGTCCCCGCCCTCGACAAGAAGCTGAACCACGACATCGATGTCGTCGTCGACCGCGTCGTCGTGCGTGAAGAAATCAAGCAGCGTCTCGCGGAATCTTTCGAGACCGCGCTGAAACTTGCCGAAGGTCTCGCAGTCGCAGAGCGCGCCGAACCTCTTCCCGTCACGGCTAAAGACAAAGAAGGCATGAAGCGCGGGACGCAGGACGACCCGAACCGCATATTGTTCTCCGAAAAGTTCGCCTGCCCGGTTTCGGGATTCACCATTGCCGAAATCGAGCCGCGGCTGTTCTCCTTCAACTCGCCGCACGGCGCCTGCCCGGAATGCGATGGCTTGGGCGTCGAGAAGCAGATCGACCCCGATCTCGTGGTGCCCGATCCAAAGAAGTCTCTGCGCGAAGGCGCGATTGCGCCGTGGTCGCGTTCCTCTTCGCCTTATTACACGCAGACGCTGGAAGCGCTCGGCCGCAAGTATAAGTTCTCGCAAGCCGCCGCCTGGAAAGAACTTCCGAAGAAAATCCGCGACATCGTGCTCTACGGCTCCGGCGAAGACGAAGTGAAGTTTACTTACGATGACGGCACGCGCACCTTCGAGACCCGCAAGCCCTTCGAAGGCGTGGTGAATAATCTGGAGCGGCGCTACCGCGAAACCGACAGCGACTGGGCGCGCGAGGATATCGAACGCTTCTTCACTTCTGTGCCCTGCAAAACCTGCCACGGCAATCGCCTGAAGCCCGAAGCGCTGGCGGTGAAGATTCACAAAAAACACATCAGCGAAGTGACCGAGCTTTCGGTCCGCGCAGCACAAGAGTGGTTCGAGGGTTTGCCGAGCAAGCTCAACAAGAAGCAGAACGAGATCGCAGTTCGCGTGCTGAAAGAAATTCGCGACCGGCTGCGTTTTCTTGTCGATGTCGGCCTCGACTATCTCACGCTCGCACGCGCATCCGGCACGCTCTCCGGCGGCGAGAGCCAGCGCATCCGCCTCGCCTCGCAGATCGGCTCCGGCCTTACCGGCGTCTTGTATGTGCTCGACGAGCCGAGCATCGGCCTGCATCAGCGCGACAACGCGCGGCTATTAGAGACGCTGCGGCGGCTCCGCGACATCGGCAACACCGTGATCGTGGTCGAGCATGACGAAGACGCGATCAAGAGCGCGGATTACCTGATCGATGTCGGCCCCGGCGCCGGCGTGCATGGCGGCAAGATCGTCGCGCGCGGCACGTATCAGGACATCATCGACGAGCCTTCAAGCCTCACCGGCAAATATCTTTCCGGCGAATTGAACGTCGAAATGCCGCTCACGCGCCGCAAGCCCGAGCGCCGCGCGCTCAAAGTCGTGGGCGCGACCGGCAACAATCTGAAAAACGTCACGGCGGAAATTCCGCTCGGCCTCTTTACTTGTGTTACCGGCGTTTCCGGCGGCGGAAAATCGACGTTACTCATCGACACGCTCTATAAGACGCTCTCGCGCCGCATCAACAATTCGTCCGAGCATCCGGCGCCGCATAAGGCCATCGAAGGCGTCGAGCATATCGATAAGATCATCGACATCGACCAGTCGCCGATCGGCCGCACGCCGCGCTCGAACCCCGCGACCTATACCGGCGCCTTCACGCCGATCCGCGACTGGTACGCGGGCCTGCCGGAAGCCAAAGCGCGCGGCTACGGGCCGGGCCGCTTCTCGTTCAACGTTAAAGGCGGCCGCTGCGAAGCGTGCCAGGGCGACGGCGTGATTAAGATCGAGATGCACTTCTTGCCGGATGTTTACGTCACCTGCGAGGAATGCAAGGGCAAGCGCTACAACCGCGAAACACTCGACGTGTTGTTCAAGGGCGCGTCGATCGCGGACGTACTCGACATGACGGTCGAGGAAGCGCGCGACCTGTTTCAGGCGGTGCCGACGGTGCGCGACAAGCTCGAAACGCTCTCGCGCGTAGGCCTCGGCTATATTCATGTCGGCCAGCAGGCGACGACGCTATCGGGCGGCGAAGCGCAGCGCGTGAAACTCGCGAAAGAATTGTCCAAGCGCGCGACGGGCCGCACGCTTTATATTCTGGACGAGCCGACCACGGGCCTGCACTTCCACGATGTCGCGAAGCTCCTGGAAGTGCTGCATGAACTGGTGGACAGCGGCAACACGGTCGCGGTGATCGAGCATAATTTAGAGGTCATCAAGACCGCCGACTACATCATCGACCTCGGTCCCGAAGGCGGCGACGGCGGCGGCGAAATTGTTGCGACCGGCACGCCCGAAGAAATCGTGAAAGAAAAGCGCAGCTATACCGGACAGTTCCTGAAGCCGGTGCTGGAGCGCGACAAGGCGTTACGCGCGAAGCGACCGAAGGTGCGGGCGGCGGAGTAAGGATTAGCAGAAGCGCTGAAACACATTGAGCAAAAGTATTTCAATGTGATGGGCGACAGCGTTAGGTCCGATTTTCAGAGAGCTCGGATGACCACATCCGTTTCTTAATTTCAGGCACTTATGCAGTTCTTCTTTTACGTTCTTGCCGATCAAAGAAATCGCTACGAGCCGATCCAGAAAATCGTACTCTTTCATCGCACCTAAGTCGTCAGACGTTTTTGCCGGCTTCCAGCGCGTATCGACGCGCGCTGCCTCGTCATTGAACGCTTTTAGATTTTGCTTTTTAAGTACTTCGTTTTTGAGAACATGAACGGCAGCAAGCCATGACATGACAACGGCCGAGCGATGAAATCCAAGCTCGTGACATTGAACGGCCTCTTCCACGAACGCTTTGGTCTCTTCGTCCGTGACCTTGAGAAGTAGCGCACGCAAGTCTGTCGCAACCTGAGCGGCCGCGACACTCGCCTTCCCGTAGCCCAAAGTTCGCAGATGTCGCCTGCCTAAGTCCGTTAATTCCCAGCCCGCATTGGTATTGATGGCCAAGCCGTTCGTGCGCCCCAGCAGTTGCGACACATTCCATCCAGTCGCGACACGAAGACCCGCGTCCGTGGCCCGCAACTTTATTTGCTGAACGTGCGCAGGCCCATCGAAGGACGCCAAAACGAACAAAAGCTTTTCGTCTTTCTTTAGTGGGCGATGAAGCCAAGTCTTTAGCTCTTCAACCGTTAGCAAGCTTGGCCTCTAAACTCTGCTTTTCTTTCATCGACAGTGCGTAGGTGTCAGCAGCGACCAAGCGCAAGCGATCGGCCTTCGTCAGACTGGCCAGATACTTGGTGAGATTGTTAATGAACGTCTCTTTGAAATAAGCGGGCGCAGTCCGCATCTCATCAATAATTTCCTGTCGGGAAAATTGCATTTTGCCTTTTACAAAGTGCAGATGTGCTGCGGCAGCCACCGCCAAATCCGGCCCCGACTTTGTCTGCGTAAGAGTGGCGATAGTATCGGTCGAGAGGCCGCCGATCTGATTTTTTGCATTTAATCCTGTGCTGCCAACACCCGGCTTCGGAATAGAACCTCCTCCACCTAACTCTAGCGCGGACTTGAGCGTCTGCAGTAAGCCGTCCTGCAAATAATCTTTCGGACCTTCATACTCAATTTCAATTTCGCCCAACTTCACTCGAATTTTTGCACTCTCGATGGTCATTCTAAATTCTCCTCAAGATAATAACGTCAATCCAGTAAATGGGCACGCCCACGAGCTTATTGCGCAAGCTGCGACACGAGTGAAGCGCCGTACTTCAAACCTGGGGCGGTGAGAATCCACCCCTTGTCTTTCGTGCCCGCGAACTCGCTACCTTTCATGTACTTTGCATGATTGGTCTGGTCGTAAATTCCAAGTTTCTCGCATAGCGCTCGCGCTTCCTTGTCGTCAAAATTTGCTAAGCCAGTAGCGAGAAATTTGGCCACGCCAAACAGCACATATGCGCTCCTAACCCTCTCTCTATTATTCTTTCCCGGCACCTCAGCTGCGATCAATTCAAACCCTTCGTCGCCGCGATGAAAGACTTGCTCTAACTGATCTACGGACAGACCATTTTGCTTTATCCAAGATTGCGTCCGAGCGGGCAGATCAGAAACATCCCCCTCAAATCCGGGGGATTGGACTTTCGATGCGACAGCCGTCTCCCCCAGTAAGGTCATCGACGCATTCACAACGCGATGACGCTCCTCAGAAGACAAATCCTCTAGTGCAGCGACAACCTCTTTGACGATATCGGCAATGTTCTTTCCGGCCATAATTCACTCTCCCTATCCGCCGACATAAGCCCAGCGCTTCTCTTGGCGCACGCGCCGAAGCTCCTTCCGGCGAACCAGCCGCAGCATCAGTGGAGACAGAGTAGTCACCGGGTAAATGTGGCCCCTCTCCTTCAACGCCAACCCGACGGCGCTCAACTCCCTCGGCTCACGAAAAAAGCCTTCGTCGATAAGCTCTCCGATCAGGTTCATCGGCGCCGACTTTCGCCTCGGCTGGCGCACCTGCTCGGGAGTGGACGCAGGCATTGGCCCACTCTTGCGCACCCCCAATCGCACCAACAGGGCCGCAACTTCGTCCCCCTGCCCCTCGATTGTAACCGTCGCACCCTCTGGGGTCGTCATCACCGCTCTCGCCATTTCGCTCCCCGTATGCCTGACTGTCGCTAATACTAATTCCGTCGTTGTCGAACATACTAGGAACATCTTTTGTGATAGTCAATGCTATACCTTTCAGTGATAAAATCGACATTTTCCACCATTTACGGGATGATAGATATTCTCAGTGTCTACAACTGGTGCTGCTTGATCAGACTAAGCGTTCGTGGGCCGCCTGACCCGCACCTTGACTGAGGTGTTTTGCGGCAGGCGCTCGTTCTGCCAATCCATATTCGCCAAAACTGCAATAAATGCAGCAAATAAAGGGATTTCAGACTGCGATATGAAGAGGTGTCTAGTCGATCGCTGCATTCGATCTTTTCCGTCGAGGTGCGGCGCGGCGCGACCCACCGGCTCTTAGATACGCCGGGTTCTCACTTTCTCTGCACGATGGGGATAATCAAACTTTTGAATCCCCAAATTTTCAGTTCTACCAACCACTTCCCCTCGCCCTCGAAAAACTTATCCCCGCCCCTTCGCACGCACTTAGAGTCCGCCTCGTCTCGGCCTGAGATGCTAGAGCCGGTAATCCGGTTTTTAGTTGAGGGGCGCGTCGCGCGGCGTGACCGATGTCGCGGGCCGGGAGCGGTGGCTGTGTGCGAGACGTAACGCATCTCGTTATGCGCGAATGGGGCAAGCCCCAAGCGCCCTTTGTTGGGCGCGAATGGGGTAAACCCCACGCGCGTTACACAGCGGCTGAAGTCGCCTGGTTCCGGCGAGCCTGCCGCTCGCCACAGGGCCTTCCTCTGGCGGTTTCGTTCGGGCGTGTGCCAACACGTTGGACGGCGAAACCGAGAAGGTCCGCCAGCGGAGGATAGCTTGGTCAGTCCTCCGGGGATCATGCGAAGGAAAGCTGTAACCCACTGCGTGAAGTTTTTACTTGGCACGAATGGCGTAAACGCCAAGCGTGCCGGGACGCTGGAGGATGTTTCAGCCTTCGCGGCGACGACAATTCATCTGCACTCTCTACCTTTTCGTGCAGATGGCCGTGGAGGACGGAAATCCTCCGGCGTCCCCGCCGCCCTTTCTAATCTCGGGCAGCGCGACTTTGTTTTGCGCGAATGGGGCAAGCCCCAAGCGCGCTTGAAAATCCGGCTCGAACGGGCGCGGGGCGCGTCCGCGCGCCAGTACACTTTCTGCACTAGTGGCGGTAGCCTCGCCTGTGGTCTGAAGCACCGAAGCTACTATTCGTCATACGGAGCACCTCATGAACACCGAACAGGTCGGCGCAGCCACGGCAGACAATTCCATCCCAATCGAGGCGTGGAATACAATCCTGTTCGAGAAGTTCACCCGCTTCAAATGGGTGATGACGACAGGGCTGTCGTCGCATAGCGACGAATTCTTTCGCCAGCATCCCTACCCCACAGGCGCACGCGTGCTCGACATCGGTTGCGGCTGGGGTGACACCGCGCAACTGATCGGCAAGCAGGTTGGCCCCGGCGGCAACGTTGTCGGCATCGACTGCGCGGCGAATTTTATCGACGCGGCAAGCGCGGACGCAAAGGCGGCCGGTGCGACAAACGTATCCTTCGCAACCGCCGACGTGCAGACCGACGACCTGAAAGGGCCTTACGATTTCGCGTTCTCGCGCTTCGGCACCATGTTCTTCAATATGCCGGTGCCGGCGCTGCGCAACATCAAGAATGCGCTGCGCCCCGGCGGCGAACTCGCCATGATCGTGTGGCGTAAGCGCGAGGACAACGCCTGGATTCACGATGCGGAGATGCTGGTGCGGAAACTTGTACCGGTCGTCTCGCACGACGAAACATCCCAGGTGCATTGCGGGCCGGGGCCGTTCTCCATGGCCGGTGCCGACATGGTGAGCGATATGCTGCGCATCGCGGGTTTCGAGCGCGCGAACTTTCAGCGCTTCGATAGCGACATCTGCGTCGGCAAAACGATCGACGATGCCGTGGCCTTTGCAATGGCCATCGGCCCTGCCGGGGAAATCATCCGGCTCGCCGGCGACGAAGGGTTAAGGCGGAAGGATCAAGTCATCGCAGCACTTGGAAAGACATTCGCGCCGCATCTTCGCGCAGACGGCGTCTGGCTCCCATCAAGCAGCTGGTTCGTGACGGCAAAGCGGCCGGGGCATTGATCCGTTATACCGCCTTCGTAATTCCGCCGTCGATCTGGATGTTCTGCCCGGTAATATAGGCCGAGCGCTCGCTGGCGAGGAACGAGATCAGTTCCGCAATTTCTTCCGTCTTGCCGTAGCGGCCCATCGGAATGCGCGCTTTCCATTCCGGCTTCTCGGCGAGGCTGTCGATGAAACCCGGCAGCACGTTGTTCATCCGGATATTCGCTGCTGCGAATTTATCCGCGAACAATTTGGTGTACCCGATCAATCCTGCGCGAAACACGCTCGACGTCGGAAACGCCGGATCTGGCTCAACGGCCGCGAAGCTAGAAATATTCACGATCGAGCCGGACTTCTGCTTTTCCATCACCGGCACCACGAGCCTTGTCGCGCGCACCACGCAGAGAAAATAAACTTCCATCGCCTTGTGCCAGTCGTCGTCCGACAAATCGAGAATGCCGCCGCGCGGGCCGTGCGCGGCACTGTTCACCAAAACATCGACGCGGCCCCAGCGCGTCAGCGCACCATCGACGAGCTTTTTCAGATCATCGTTCGACTGGTTGGAGCCGGTGACGCCGAAGCCGCCCAGTTCTTTCGCGAGCGCCTCGCCCTTGCCCGACGACGACAGGATCGCGACATGAAATCCGTCGGCGGCAAGCCGCTTCGCCGCTCCCGCGCCCATGCCGCTGCCGCCCGCGGTGATGACCGCCACTTTGTTGTCGCTCATTATAGTTTCCTTACAATCCGCGCCGTTTCTTTTCGGCGTCATCCCAAGCGGTGAGCGCCTGATAATCCGGCACGAATCCGAGACCCTTCTGCGCGTCGGACGAAATCACGGTCTGCGAGGTCACGACATCGACCAGCGCGGGCGCGTTCTTCATTGCGCGCTCGAGCGCGGGTTTCAGCTCTGCGGGCTTCGTCACGCGCTCGCTATGCAAGCCCATCGCCTTCGCCATCCCGGCATAATCGGAATGACGCAGCGTGGTGCCGACGACGCGGCCGCCGTAATTCATTTCCTGATCCAGCCGCTCGATATTCCAGGCGGCGTTGTTCGAGATAATGAACACACATTTCGCGCCGTGACGCACGGCGGTATCGATCTCCATCGCGTTGATGCCGAAAGCGCCGTCCCCGTTCACCGAGATTACCTGCCGATCCGGCTGTGCCAGCGAAGCCGCGACGGCAAACGGCACGCCGACGCCGAGACAACCAAACGCACCCGCATCCATATAGGTACGCGCCTGCAAGCCGGTCCGGGCGAAGCTGAGCAAATCGCCGCCGTCGGCAATCGCGATGTAATCGGGATCGGCAAGTTCGGCGATTACATCGAAGATCGCCTGCGGATGCACCTTGCCGTCGTCGCCGGTCTGTGGACCCTTGTTAGTCTTCGACTTGGCGACACGCTCCTTATGTTTGGTGCGCAGACCATCTGCCCATGGTTTGTCGATACTGGACTCGCGATTACCTGCAACATCGCACATCGCTTTCAGCGCGAGCGGAACGCTGGCGAGGATTTCGGGCTGGCCGCGGCGGTTGTCGATCAACTCGCCCGGCGCATCCGAAAGACGAATGAATTTAGCGTGCGGAAAAACGGCGGGCGAACCATAGCCGGTCTGGTAATCGAGCTTGCGGCCGATCAGAAGTACGACATCAGCATCCGTCATCGCCTGCGCGCGCACGGCGGCGGCGCTCGATGGATGATCGGCCGGCACGAGCCCGCGGCTCTCCTGTGTATCGAGATAGAGCGCGCCGGTGGCATCCAGCAGGCGGACCAATTCCTTGTCCGCGCCACGCGCGCCACGTCCAGTAAAGACGAGCGGACGCTTCGCACCCCACAGCGCATCGACCGCCTGTTTGATCGAGACGGGGTCGGGCAGCATCGCGCGGGGCTTTTTCGGTGCCATCCATTCGTCGAGCACAAGATTTTTAGGAACGCTTGTACGCAGCACATCCGTCGGAATTTCGAGATAGACCGGCCCCGGCTCCCCGTTGTCGCCCATGGCGCGAGCGACGCCTTCGTCGAATTCGCGGATCACCTGATCGGCGACGCGCAGCGTCCGCGCCGTGCGGCAAACGGGCTTGAGCAAATCGATATGCGGAATGTCCTGCAACGGTCCCATGTTAGCCTGCGGACGAGACGTGCAGCCGCCAATGAGCAACACGGGAATGCGCGCGAGATGCGCGTTGCACATCGCCGTCACGGTGTTCGTGACGCCCGGCCCCGCCGTCACCATCGCGACCCCGAAACCGCCCATCAATTCGGTATGTGCGTGCGCCATGTGTACGGCGGCGCCTTCGTCGCGCACGTCGATGATGCGAATCCCCTGCCGCGCGACGAAATCCCAGATCGGCTGGATATGCCCACCCTGCAGACCGAAAATGCGGTCGACGCCACGCGCTTTCAGGAACCGTGCGATCCAGGCGGCGCAGGCTGTCTCGTCGGCGTTCAGATCGAGCGTCGGCGTTTTCTTGTTCATGTCCGCTCCTATACTTTCCCAGACAGCCGCTCCCGCAGGATGCGGTGCTGTATCTTCCCGGTCGCGGTGCGCGGCATCTCGCTTTCCGCGATCAAGCTCACGGAACGCGGCCGCTTGTAGCCTGCGATCTTGTCGCGGCTCCACTCCATGATTTCGCTTTCGCTGAGCGCGGCGCCGTCGTGGGCGATCACGACCGCATGGACCCGCTCGCCCCATTTCGGATCGGCAACGCCGATCACAGCAACGTCTTTAATTTTCGGATGGCCGCCGAGCATCGACTCCACCTCAGACGGATATACGTTCTCGCCGCCGGAAATCACCATGTTGCTCTTGCGGTCAACGAGGTGGATGAAACCGTCATCGTCGCGGCGCGCGAGGTCGCCTACCGTACAGTAGTCCCCGCGAAAAGCCTCGTCCGTTTTCTGCGGCATTTTCCAGTAACCATCGAAGGTCTGCGCGTTGCAGGAATACAATTCACCCGGCTCGCCATCGGGCACTTCGTTTCCCTCGGCATCGAGGATCTTGATTCGCTGAGAGCCAACAGTTTCGCGCCCAACAGAGCCAAGCTTCGAAAACTGTTCTTTGGGGTGCAGCATTGTCACCCAGCCGCACTCCGTAGAACCATAGAGTTCAAACAATCCGGTGTTGCGGAAATACTCCATGACCTCGCGCTTCGTATCTGCACGAGCCGGCGCCGATGAAATCATCATCTTGGTGACGGCATCCACATTGTACTTAGCGCGGGTCTGCGCTGAGAGCGCGAGCATCATGATGTAGTGCGTCGGCACCAGAGACGTGAAGGTCGATCCGTTCTCCGAAAGCGTCCGCACGAGCTCCTCCGGGTCGATGCTTTTCCGGTTGTAGACGGTCACACGCGCGCCGGTGCCGAGAAAGGCGCCGAAGAAAAAAAGCGAGTTGGCGTGGCACATCGGCATGACCAGCAGCGCGGAGTCGTCTGTCCGCACGCTCAGCTCCGACTGCGTCACCAGTGCAATCATCGAGCTCGCGCGATGCGAGCGGATTGCGCCCTTGGGTTCTCCGGTCGTGCCGGACGTGTACATATAGGCCCAGGGATCGGCCGCGTCGGCCCTCATCTCCGGAACCGTATCCCGCGCATTCGCAAGTAACTCCTCGTAGTCCCGATACTCGCCCGCGGCACGCGCCTTGCCGAAGCAGATATAGTTCTTGTTCGGCACTGATAGCTCGGCGCGAACGGTTTCGAGCACGGCAGTCAACTCGTCCTGCACAATCACCGCGCGTGCTTCGCAGTTCTCGGCGATGTACCGGATTTCGGGGCCGACAAGGCGGAAATTGATCGGCACCATCACGAGCCCGGCAAAGGCCATGGCGGCGTAGATCTCCAACCACTCAATGCAGTTATAGGCGAGCACGGCCACGCGGTCGCCTTTCCTGAGGCCGAACCCGAGCAGTGCATTGGCCAGCCGCGCCGAGCGTTCGCGCCATTGCCGGAACGTCATCGCGCGATCGAGATCGCGTGCGCCGATCTTTTCGGGAAAAACACTGGCGTAGAGACGCAGAGCGTCGCCGACATTCGCGAGCTGGTTCACGCGCTCGTCCTTGACTTACGTTTCCGTGCGGAGCAGCGCGCCGGTATGCTCCGGCTTCGTCCGCGTATGTTCGATAGTGCCTTTGCTGCGAACTCCTGACAATATGCTCGCGGCGCGGCATAGGAGCCATGAATGAGCGAAGTAAAAGACAACCCTGAAAAACACCAGTTCGAATTGATAGTCGACGGCCACATCGCGCTTGCGGCGTACCGGCTGAAGCCCGGCGTCATCACCTTTACGCATACCGAAGTGCCGGCAGCGCTTGGCGGACGCGGCATAGGCTCGCTGCTTGCCAAAGCCGCGCTCGATCAGGTTCGCCAGCGCGGACTGAAGGTCGTGCCGCTTTGTCCCTTCATCAAGGCCTATATCGAGAAGCACGCGGACTATCAGGATCTGCTCGCGCAGTGAGCCGCGCATTGCTGCCATACCGCGTAGACCTTGCGTCAAACGGCATTTGCTCCACATTCCAGACATGACCGCAATACGCGACAATAAAGCAGCCGGCCGCTATGAGTTCGATGTCGAGGGCGGTGTCGCTTTTGCGGATTACAGGATGGCGTCTGGCATCGTGACCGTGAACTACACCGAAGTGCCTGCACAACTTCGTGGCCGCGGCATCGGCGCGAAACTCTCCGCAGCGGTGCTGCAACACATCCGTGCAGAAGGATTGAAAGTAATTCCGCGCTGCGGCTACTTCGCAGGCTTTGTGCGCGATCATCCCGAATATCACGATCTGCTGGCGCGATGATTCCGTTTTCCGTTCTCGATCTCGCGCCCGTCATCGAAGGCGGCACTGCCTCGGATGCGTTCCGTAATTCGCGCGATCTTGCGCAACACGCCGAAATGCATGGCTACAAACGCTATTGGCTTGCCGAGCACCACAATATGCCGGGAATCGCGAGTGCGGCGACCTCCGTCGTGATTGGCCATGTTGCGGGCGGCACCAAGACGATCCGTGTCGGCGCCGGCGGCGTGATGCTGCCGAACCACTCGCCGCTCGTGATTGCGGAGCAGTTCGGTACGCTGGCTTCGCTGTATCCGGGCCGCATCGACCTTGGCCTTGGCCGCGCGCCGGGCACCGACCAGCGCACGATGCACGCGCTTCGCCGCAACAAGACCGACGAAGATACTTTCCCCGACGATGTGGTCGAACTCGCGCATTATTTCATGGAGCCGCAGCCGGGCCAACTCGTTCGCGCGTTTCCCGGCGCCGGATTAAAAGTGCCGCTCTGGATTCTGGGCTCTAGCGCCTATGGCGCGCAGCTCGCAGCGATGCTCGGCCTGCCTTACGCGTTTGCGTCACATTTCGCGCCGGATTACCTGATGACAGCGATCGATCTGTACCGGAAGAACTTCCGGCCTTCGCAGTTTCTGGAGAAACCGTATTTTATGCCGTGCATCGGACTGTTCGCCGCCGATACGGATGAAGAAGCGCAAATGCTTTTCACGTCCCAACAGCGCCAGTTCGTGAATCTTCGCCGCGGTTCGCCCGGTTTGCTGCAGCCGCCGGCATCGCTCGAAAACTACTGGTCGCCCACCGAAAAGGCCGGCGTCGAGCACGCGCTGCAATACGCGATTGTCGGCTCAGCCAAGACGGCGCGCGAGAAGCTCAGGAACTTTATTAAAATGACCGGCGCGGACGAATTGATGCTGGCCGCGCAGATTTACGATCATGATGCGCGCAAGCACTCCTACGAGATCGCCGCGAAGGTCCGCGGCGATCTCGCCTGAGCTTCAGAGTCCTTTCAGAAGCGCCGGAATGACGATGTCTTCCTCGTCCGCAAGATGACGATTTAGAATCCTGTCGAGCTTCTTTGCGTCAAGGAGCGCCGCACCGATGCGGTCCTTGTCGGTCTTCTCGGCCTGAAAGGCGCGGACGTGACCCTCGACGGCGTCAAGGGTCTCCTCCAGCACGCGGTGATCGCAATCGAGCAGGTCGATCGGGCGGCCGAGTTGCGGAAACACTTCCTTGAAGCGAGGGAAGTAATGATCGTCCTCCACGTGATGATGCACGTGGGCGTGACCGATCAGGTGCCCGCCGAGATGGCGCATATCGTTCAAAAGAAGCGCCGCTTCCATCTCGCCTTTCGGCAGATCGGCAAGCTTCTCCAGTCCGCCAACGAACAAGCCGGACTCGTGCAACAGCGAGCGGTGAATGCCCTGCCACATCTCGGCGCCGCGCCAATAATTGTTGTGGCTGCCCCACTCCTCCTTGGGTGTGTCGAACAGGAGTTTGCGCAGCTCCGCGGTCAAGCCGGGACGCTGCGCAAGGTGGTGCTCTGGCGAGTCATAATTCGCAAACATGGCCGTTCTCTATTGTAAGGGGTTGCGGCGCATATAGGGCGGCAGAGGAACTTTACAAGCTGCCCGCGCACTCGACATTCCGGCTAAACGGCGCGAGACTCGTTTCTCAGAAGGGCTTCGCGGGTCTGCGCTTCAAGCGCCCGGCCGGCGGCATCTTCTCGCCGCCGCGCGCGACTTTCGGCCAACCCGCCTGACCCATGGTTCAGGAGGAAATGTCATGGCCTCATTCCACGTCATCGCCGGCGCTTCCGAAACTCCCGAAAATCCCGCCATTCGCAAGATCGGCATCGGCGACTTGCGCCAGGTGCTCGTCAAAGGCTGGCAAGACTTCGCCGCTTTTCCGAGCCAGGCGCTGTTCATCGTTCTCATTTATCCGATCGTGGGGTTCGTTCTGCTGCAACTTGCGATCGGCAACGCGACACTGCCGATGATCTTCCCGCTCGTCGCTGGCTTCGCACTCGTCGGCCCGCTTGCCGCGGTCGGACTTTATGAGCTAAGCCGACGCCGCGAAATGGGACTCGATACGCAGTGGACCCATGCGTTCGATGTCTTGAAGAGCCCTTCAATCTTCGCAATCGCGGCGCTCGGCCTCGTGCTCCTGATCCTGTTTTCGATCTGGATGGTGTCGGCGCAGTCGATCTACATGGCACTGATGGGTCCCTACCCGCCGGACTCGATCCAATCGTTCATCCGTGATGTGCTGACGACCGATGCCGGATGGATGCTTATCGTTGTCGGAAACGCAGTCGGATTCATCTTCGCCGCGCTCGTACTCACAATCGGAGCGATTTCCTTTCCGATGCTGGTCGATCGCGACGTAGGTGCTGCCGCGGCGGTATGGACGTCGATCCGGGTTGTCTTCGCCAATCCAGTTACGATGGCGGTCTGGGGATTTATCGTCGGCTCGCTGTTGCTGCTCGGATCGCTGCCCTTCTTCATCGGGCTTGCGGTCGTGATGCCTTTACTCGGACACGCGAGCTGGCATCTCTACCGTCGCGTTGTCGGCCGCTAGCGCAAGACAGTGCGCGCGAGCCAGTCCTTGAGATCCGCCAGCACGGCTGAGCGGTGTGGCTCGCGCTCGTTGTAAATCTCGTGCCAAAGTCCGTCGTAAACCTTGAGCGTGCATAGGCCGGCAGGCGCTCGCGCCGCGAACTCCCGTGCGCCGCTTACATCGACGAGCTTGTCGTCACCCGCCGCCTGCAGAAGCGTCGCCATCTTAAGACTTCCCGCGTCATGGATTGCAGCTTCTCCGGCATCCAGAATAAAATTCGTGATCCTTGGCGAGATCAGCGCGTGGTTGAGCGGATCAGTCGCGGAATCCGCCAGCACTCCCGCGTCATGGGAAATCTTCTCGAGCGGCAGGCCGTGTGGGACGGCCATGTTCGGCAGAATAACCTCAAGCGCGCGGGCGATGGCGCGCATAGGCGCGTTGATGTGAGACCGCAATCCCGGCGACGACAAAACCAGCGCGCACGGTTCGATCCAGCCTCCGGTTACGGCACGCGCTGCGATAGCACCCCCCATACTGTGACCGAGCAAAAGCGGCGGCGAACCGGCTTCGCGTTTCCTGAGTTCATCGAAAACCAGCTTGGTATCTTCGATTAGCGTATTGCGCTCCGGAATACGGGCACGCGCGCCGCCGGATCTACCAAAGCCGCGATGATCGTGCGCCCAGACGTCGAATCCGGCTTGGTTAAGTACATCAGCCACATGGCCATATCTGCCGCTGTGCTCGCCAAGCCCGTGCACGATCAGGGCCGTGCCTTTCCGCACGTCCGGCGAGTGCGTTCTCCATCGCCGGACGAAGAGCGTAGTACCATCGGCGGAAGCGATTTCGAACGTGTCGTTGGATTCAGGCTCTCGAAACGCAGTCAAATTCAGCACCGATTTTAAGTAGGGAACCTGACAAAGGGGTTCCGGGTTTCAACAGCAAAGACCGTTTGGCCCTCAGTGCTCACACAATACCGCGCGATTTTGTCTGTCCGCTAGCGGACCGACACTGCTTATTTGCGCCACGTAATGTCCCGGTGCTCCCGCAAGATTCGGGAGCGGCCTTGCCCGCTTCAAGAAGGGGCGCCTGGGACGGTTGCGATCACTCAGGGTCACGGCTCGAACAAGAACACAGAGTCAGGAACCGGAGTCCCATGCTGAAAACCCCCGTCGAAGCGCGCAACCATCTGCTCGCGTGCCTGCCGGAGAACGAATACGCCCTACTGCAACCGCACCTAAAAGACGTGCCGTTAAAGCAAGGGACCGTACTCGCCGAGCAAGGCGAAACGATCGAGTATGCCCATTTCCCCCACAGCGGCATGGTCTCGATCGTGATCGTTCTATCGGACGGCGAGAAATCCGTTGAAACGGCGACCGTCGGCCGCGAGGGCGCAGTCGGCGCGGTAGCCGGCCTCGGCGAACGCAAGGCAAATGCACGCGCGATCGTTCAGGTTGAGGGCAGCGGCTCACGTATTGCAGCTCGCAATCTGCAGACAGCGGTCCGGCAAAGTCCTTTCCTGCGTGATTTCATCGTGCATTATCAGGAAATGCTGCTGCATCAGGCGCAGCAATCGACTGCTTGCAACGCATTACACGAAGCGCGCCCCCGCCTCTGCCGCTGGCTTCTGCAGACACGCGACCGGCTCGACAGCGACATCGTTGCGCTGACGCAGGAATTCCTCGCGCAGATGCTCGGTGTCCGCCGCACCACGGTCACGGAGCTAGCTCGCGGCCTCCAGAGCAAGGGGCTTGTGCGTTACAAGCGGGGCAAGATCGAGATTCTCGACCGCCAGGGCCTCGAGGCGTGCGCCTGCGAATGTTACGAGACGTTGCGCCACCAGACAGATCATTACTTCCCGCGCTCCGCCTCCGTCTAAGGCGCCTTCCGTTACGTCACGGCTTCCATGGAATACCGCAGCCGTTGTAGGAAGCGCCCCATGTATGACGCAATTGCTTTCGCCGGCGGCGGTAACCGTTGCTACTGGCAAGGCGGCTTCTTTGAAGCCGCAAGCGAAAAGATCGACCTCAAGGCGCCGCTGATGACGGCGGTGAGCGCGGGTTCATTCGCGCTTTCCTACTCGCTGCTCGGCATCGGGCCTCGCGTGCGCGAGCTCGTCATCGCCGGCTGCGGCCCTCATCTAAAAAACATGGACATCAAGGGCTGGCGTGCGGGCAAGGCCCTTTACCCTGTCGGCCCAATGTATCTCGACCTGCTGCGCAACGTATTCGACGATGCCGCGCTCGCGAAATTGCAGTCGCTCGCCGATATCCACGTTGGTGTTGCACGCCTGCCCCGCGGCGTGCCGCCAATCCTCGGTGCTGCGCTCGGGGTCGGCGCTTACCAGATCGAAAAGAAACTTTTTCATCCCGTGCACCCAACATTTGGGCGCAAGCTCGGGATCAGCCAAGAATTCGTCCGCGTGCGGGACCTGAAACGCGCGTCCGAACTCCACAATCTCATTATCGCAAGCGGCGGCGTGCCGCCGTTCATGCCCGTGACAAAGATCGGCGAGCGTCCGGCCTTTGACGGCGGGCTGGTCGATAATGTCCCTGTCCTGCCTCTGGAGCCGGTCGAGCGGGCCGGAGGAAAAACGCTCGTACTGCTAACCCGCCGCTACAAGAAAATACCCGAGATCGCTGGCCGCACGTATGTGCAGCCGTCCCAGCCCATTCCCATCTCGCAGTTCGACATCACGAACGCGGAGGGCTTCCGCCAAGCCTATGAACTTGGCTTGAGAGACGGCAAAGCGTTTGCAGGCGCGGCCTAGGCTGCCGGCTTTACGATCTTCAGCGAAAGATCGGGCAGACCCGCGATCCGCGCCACCATCGTGTCGCCAACGATCACCGGCCCGACATTCTCCGGCGTGCCGGACATGATGAGATCGCCGGCCTTCAATTCGAACAGTTGCGACAGGCGCGAAATCTGTTCGGCGACACTCCAGATCATATCGGCAAGATCGGCCTTCTGCTTCACGGTGCCGTTCACGCTCAGTGAGATTTCACCAGCCTTGAAGTGACCGCTTTTTGCGGCCGGAAGGATAGGTCCGACTGGCGCGCCGTTGTCGAAGCCCTTGCCGATGTCCCACGGCTTCTTGCCGTCCTTCATTTCCGACTGGAGGTCGCGCCGCGTCATGTCGAGGCCGACGGCATAGCCGTAAACACAGTCGAGCGCCTTATCGACCGGAATGTTGCGTCCGCCTTTATTCAGCGCCGCCACCAGTTCGACTTCGTAGTGATAGTTCTTCGTGAGCGACGGGTAAGGATGCTCCGCCGTCTCACCGGGCATGACGACCTGGATGGCGTCGCTCGGCTTCTGGAAGAAGAACGGCGGCTCGCGCGTCGGGTCGGACCCCATCTCGCGGGCATGGGCCGCGTAGTTGCGTCCGATGCAATAAATGCGGCGCACGGGAAATGTCTGATCCGTGCCGGCGACTGGGATGGCGGCGCGGGCGACTTCGAAGATTTGCTTTGTCATTGAAGTACTTCTGGGCTGGAGAGCAGCTGACTGCCTATCGCGGCTTAGGCTGCAATGCCAGCAGCCGTCACAAACCAGCCATGCAAAATTCGTAATTCAGTAAGGATGCCATGCAGTTATCGCATTGCAGCGATGACGGGTTCCCCCTACCGCAGCGCAGCAATCGGCGTACTTTCTCGTAAGAAATTAAGCGATTCCGCTTCAGCCGTGGGCGCGACGGGATCGTGAGACGTGAAGGAGACCTAATATGCTGATCTGGGGTTATCTGCTGAAGCAGATCCGTCGCTGGCGCACCTATCGCCGCACCTACAACGAACTCGTGTCGCTCGACGACCGCACGCTCGCTGACATCAACATCAGCCGCAGCGAAATTCCGGGCATTGCGCGCCACGCCGCGGCGACCGTCCGCTAAGACTTTTTCTCCCGAGAACTTTTCCCAAGCATTTCTCCCAAGAGTGCGTTGAGGCCCCGGCATCCCCCGCCGGGGCCTTTTTCTTTAGCTACTTGTTCTTAGCTACCTTGCATCCAGCGCTCGATCGGGAGCGTGTCGGGACGCTCACCGTTGCGTTTGGTCCAGGGATCGATCGCCCAGCGCGCTCCACTACGCAGGTCGGCGACCACCGCGGTCGCGTGCGGATACCGCCCGTCGATGAGATACCCGCGCGACTGCGGCGCTTCTACCTCGTGATGACGCAGCAGGTTGAGTTGCGCGGCGAGTAACAAGAGCGCCGTCGTGTTTACGCTCTGATCGATGCAGTCCGCTTCGTAGCGTTCGCCGGACTGATCCGGACCCGCGCGCGGCGTGCGGCGGGTCGTGCCGGTATGCGGACCGATACGGCGCTCAAACCACGCAACCGCGTTTGCAATCGCATCGATTTCAGCGCCCGCAGAGCGCTGGCCACGCTTCATGATTTCGCGCAACCGCGCGATATCACCGCTCGCAAGCCGAACTGCCGTCCGGTATTTACAGCCGAAGCCATGACAGACGACAACTTCGCTGATCGTGGGCTGCGGCACTTCATATTTAGTGAGATACGCCGCGGCCTCTGCTTCCTCCGCCAATGCGGGCGCGGCTTGGCTGAGCAGGAAAAACGCAATCAACAAAACCGGCAGACGCATTCGCGAGGCACTCCAGACACTAAATCTTGCCGGACCTCGCCGCGCGCCATAGCGCAAACTGCGTGCGAAGTCCTGACACCGCAGGATTGGATCGGAACGGATCGTAGCCTGTCTTCCCCATTCGCGCGAGATAAAGCGGCATTACCGTTGCTGGCAAGAATGCGGGCAGAACCGACGCCGGAACAGACAGCGCGCGAAGGTGCGTGAGTTCCATTTGCGTATCGCCTCGCATTTCATCGAATGCAGCAAGCAGGCCTGTGGAACTCTCACCGCCGAGCACGCTCGCTGTATGTACTTCGTGGGCAGCAAACAGATCGAGCGGCACGAAGAGGCGTCCTTTTGAAATATCGAAGGCAAAGTTTCGCAAGATACGCGTAATGCCGGCGCCCCGCCCGGCGTGACGTGACGAATCCGCTCCGGCAAAAGTTTGATCGAGCACCTTCGCCGCGAGATCAAAAATGCTCGCACTGACCGCATCGAGATACTCGTAAAGCGTCTCCCGCGACTCCATCGGCTGTCCCAGCAGATCGAACTGACGCGCATCGATCAGCTTGATAAGCGCCGGCGTAGGCAGGTTCTTTTGCTTCACCGTATCGAGCAATGCTGCCGCGACCGGGTTCGCCTTTGCTTCTTCCGCCCGCTCACCGGCCAGTGCTTCGCGCCACCACTGCAAGCGGATTTCGCCCGCCATCGGCTCCCTTACCGCGTCCGGCACGTGCGCGATTTCCAGATCGAACGCATAAAGCGAGAAGAGATGCGGACGCACGGCAGCAGGTGCAAACAAGGTTGCCAGAAAGCGCTCGCGGTCGCGCTCGCGCACCAGCGCCTCGCAATGCTCGTAGTCGGCTTTCATAAGCTCAGCTTACAGCAATCAAGGCGGCGGCAACGCGGCGGCCTTCATCGAGCAGTACGTTGTAGGTCGAAGCGGCACCGCCGGTCGGCTGAACATCGGCCGAGATATTCGCTTGCTTGCAGCGCTCACGCAAAGCCGAAGGCAACGCCACGGGATCGCGGCCCGATCCGATCATCAGAAGATCGATCTCGCCAGCTTCCAAGAAAACCCTCGCGAGAGATTGCTCGTCTAACTGTTCCGGAGCGAACACGGTCCACGCATAAATTCCGCTCGGTACAATCAGAAGCGAGCCTCGATGCGACATACCGGCGAAACGAAAGCCGCCCTGCCCGTATCCCTCTATAGGCGCGTGGCCCGGAAAATGCGGATCGTCTTTCGATGCGCTCACGGAGTGACGCGTGCGGGCGTGTTATCCGAAGTCGAGTTTTGCTCGCGATGCGCGCCGACGCCGAGATACATCAGCATCGGAGCCGCGATGAAGATCGATGTATAGGTGCCGACCAGCACAACGCCGAAGGTCATCACCGCCGCGAAGCCATGGATCGCGCGTCCGCCCCAGACCAGAAGCGCGATTAGCGCGAGCGTGACCGTAACGTGGGTGATCACCGAACGGGAAAGCGTCTGGTTCACGCCCTCGTTCAGCAGTTCCTTCATCGGCAGGCGCTTGTATTTGCGCAGCAACTCGCGAATACGGTCAAAGATCACGACCGTATCGTTGAGCGAATAGCCTAGAATAGTAAGCAAGGCTGCAACCGAAGTCAGATCGAAGTCGATCTGGGTCACAGCCATGAATCCGATCGTGAGCACGATGTCGTGGATGTTCGCAATCATGGCGCCGAGTGCAAACTGCCACTCGAAGCGGAACCATAAGTAAATCAGAATGCCGATGATAGCCAAGCCGAGGCCGATGATGCCGTAGCCCAGCAACTCGGCCGATACGCGGGGTCCGACCACTTCTACGCGGCGATACTCGACACCATCCCCAAGCGCTGCGCGTACCTTGGTCACGACAACCTGCTGCGCGGCGTCCCCGCCCGGCTGCTGCGCGACACGGATCAGCACTTCATTGGCACCGAACTGCTGAAGCTGGACTTCGCCGAGCTCGAGCTTCTCGAGTGTCGCGCGCATTCCGGCGATATCGACCTTCGGCGCCTTGCTCTGCACCTCGATGATGGTGCCGCCCTTGAAGTCGATGCCGAGGTTCAGCCCGTAATGATAGAACGCGAACACCGCGAGCAGCGACAGAATTGCCGACAGCGGAAAGCTGAAGCGGCGAAACTGGACGAAGTCGATTTTAGTTTCGTCAGGAACGAGACGAAGCAGCGGAATACGCATCGGTCGCTCCGGATCAGATCGGCAGGGTCTTCGGGCGCCACCAGTGATACCAGAGCGCTACCAGAAGACGGGTGAAGGTGAAGGCGGTGAAGAGCGTCGTCAGAATGCCGATCCCGAAGGTGACGGCAAAGCCGCGCACCGGGCCGGTGCCGACATAAAACAGCACGACCGCCGCGATGAAAGTGGTCAGATTCGAGTCGAGAATGGTCGCAAGCGCGCGGTCGAAGCCGGCATTCAGCGCTGACAACGCCGAGCGCCCGCCACGCACTTCTTCGCGGATGCGCTCGTAAATCAGCACGTTACTGTCGACCGCGATGCCGACGGTAAGCACGATGCCGGCAATGCCTGGCAGCGTAAGCGTCGCTCCAAGCAGCGAAAGAATGCCGAGGATCATGCCGACGTTCACGGCGACCGCGATGTTCGCGAACAGTCCGAACAAGCCGTAGGTCACGAACATAAAGACGATCACGAAGATCGACCCGATCCATGCCGCCTTGATACCGGCTTGAATCGAATCCTCGCCCAAGCCCGCGCCAACCGTGCGCTCTTCGATTACGGTCAGTGGCGCCGGCAATGCGCCCGCGCGCAAGAGGATCGCGAGGTCGTTCGCAGTCTGCGCGGTGAAGCTGCCGGAAATCTGGCCCGCTCCGCCGATAATGGGCTCGCGGATTGTCGGCGCGGAAATAACTTTATTGTCGAGCACGATCGCAAACGGACGGCCGACATTGTCGCGCGTCGCGTTCGCGAAACGGCGTGCGCCTGCGCTGTTAAAGCGGAAGCTCACGACCCACTCGCCGGAGCGAGAGTCGTTCTGCGGCTGGGCGTCGATCAGATCTTCACCCGCGACGACGACGCGCTTCTCGATCACATACTGCTGGCCTTCGTTCGACGGCAGCACTTCGGAGTCTGGAGAAGGGTTCTGCACGGAGCTGGTCAGGTCGACCATGCGGAACGTGAGCTTCGCGGTCTGGCCGATGAGGTCGATCAGGCGCTTCGGGTTATCCAGGCCCGGCACCTGTACAAGAATGCGATCGAGGCCCTGGCGCTGGATCGACGGTTCGACCGTGCCGAGTTCGTCGACGCGTTTGCGCACAATCTCGATCGACTGCTCGACCGACTGACCGACGCGCTGGATGATGCCAGCATTCGAGATCGTGAGACGGATCAAGCCGCCGTTCTCGTTGATTTCGATATCTTGAATGTTGGAGCCTGCGAAAACGCCGGCGAGCGGCTGCGAGAGTTCGCGCAGCTTACGGAGCGCTTCCGGCACGTCTTTCTCTTCGCGAATGCGGACGGAGGTGGTCAGGCCTTGTAGCGCAAGGTTGGTGTAGCCGATCTTCGCGTCGCGCAGCACGCGGCGCACGTCGTCGCGCAGGTTCTCGCCCTTCTCCTTGCGGACGAAATCCGCGTCCACCTGCAACAGAAGATGCGAGCCGCCCTGCAAATCGAGGCCAAGCACCATCTTGCGCTTCAGCGCAGACGGCAGGGCGTCGAAGGTCGCCGGTGCAAGCAGGTTGGGAACCGCGAGCGCGCAAAGCATCGCTGAGAACACGATGATCGCGAATGCCCGCCAGGTGGATAGATGCATTTCGTAGTTTCCAGACGCGAGAGGGGCGCCGAAGTAGCGCGCTTCTAAGTCTTAGGCCGGCTCGCCTTTGGCACGGACCTCGGTCACCATTTGCTTGACCTGACGGATCTTGATCCCGTCCGCGATTTCAACCTCGACTTCGTGATCGTCGATCACTTTGGAAATCTTGCCGATCAGGCCGCCATTGGTGATCACCGTGTCGCCGCGGCGCAGGTTTTTCACCATTTCGGTGTGCGTCTTCACCCGCTTCTGCTGCGGGCGGAGGATCAGGAAATACATGATCACGAAGATCGCGATGAACGGGAGCAACGAAACAAGCATATCGCTGCCGCCAGCGGGTGCGCCTTGCGCATAAGCGGGGGTGATAAACATGGCCTCCTCGGGGCTTCTAGGTGGGCGGCAGGGCCGGAAAGTCCGGGCCGCCAAATCGGGCGGGACTATACTTGCGGAGGACCGGATTGCAACGGAATCGGGCGTTTTCTAAGCCCTGGATAGGCTTATTAGGCCTTTAAGGGCGCTTGCCTTGCCTGCGGCAAAGCCGCCGCGCTATGCCGCCATGACAAGGAAGCCGAAATGAACCGACCCGCCTCCTCCGACACGATTCTGGGTATGCTCGCCGACGCGCTTTCGCGCGTGGCTGCCGCCGTAGACCGCTGGGCACCGCCCGCGGTCGAAGCCCCCGATTTCGCCAAAGCCGAAGCCTTCATCTGGAACGCCGCGCAGAAACGGCTCGACCCGGTTGCTAAGGTGAACCGCGTCGAGATGATGCTGCTTAAGGGCATCGACCGGATGCGCGACACGCTGGTCGAAAATACCGAGCGTTTCGCGAAAGGGCTGCCCGCGAACAACGCACTCCTGTGGGGTGCGCGCGGCATGGGCAAGTCTTCACTTGTGAAAGCGGTTCACGCCTCGATCAACGCACAGACCAAGAACCTGAAGCTCATCGAGATTCACCGCGAAGACATCGAGTCATTGCCGATCTTGATGAACCTTCTGCGCGGCTCAAAAGATCGTTTCATCGTGTTTTGTGACGATCTCTCCTTCGACGGCAACGACACTTCCTATAAATCGCTGAAAGCTGTGCTCGAAGGCGGTATCGAAGGCCGGCCCGATAACGTCATTCTCTATGCGACCTCGAACCGCCGCCATCTGCTTGCGCGCGAGATGGTCGAGAACGAGCGCTCTACCGCGATCAATCCAGGCGAAGCCGTCGAAGAGAAGGTTTCGCTGTCAGATCGCTTCGGGCTGTGGCTCGGCTTTCACCGTTGCTCGCAGGACGAGTACCTTGCGATGGTCAGCGGCTACGTTTCTCACTTCAAGATTCCGGTAGAAGCGGAACAGCTTCGCCGCGATGCGCTGGAGTGGTCGACCACGCGTGGCTCGCGTTCAGGCCGCGTTGCGTGGCAATTCGTGCAAGACCTCGCCGGCCGTTTAGGTGTGAAGATTTCATAGAGAGACAGATCATATGAACCGCCAGATACTGCTCGCCGAAACGCCCAAGGGGAAACTCGGACCCGAACATTTCAAATTGCAGGAAGGTGCGATGCCTTCGCCGAAGGATGGCGAAGTGCTGCTCAAAGTCCGCCTGATCTCGCTGGACGCCGCGAACCGTGCGTGGATGCAGGGCGCGACCTATCGCGAAGCGGTCGGCGCGGGCTCCGTCATGGCGGGCGGCGCGATTGCGGAAGTCATCGAGAGCAAAGCGCCTAACTTCGCGGCCGGCGACCTCGTGTTCGCGGACACCGGCTGGCAGGAATATGCGTCCCTTCCCGGCCGCAAGCTCTTGAAGGTTCCGAACATCAAGCCGATGTCGAACCTGCTTAGCGTCTACGGCGTTGCGGGCCTCACTGCCTATTTCGGTTTGCTCGATGTCGGCCAGCCGAAAGCAGGCGAAACGGTTGTGGTCTCGGCTGCCGCCGGTTCGGTCGGATCGCTGGTCGGGCAGATCGCGAAAATTAAAGGTTGCCGCGTGGTCGGCATCGCAGGCGGCAAAGAGAAATGCGACTGGCTGAAATCCGATCTCGGGTTTGACGAAGCGGTCGATTACAAGTCCGGACCTGTTTTCAAATCGCTGAAGGCCGCCTGCCCCGACGGCATCGACGTTTATTTCGACAACGTCGGCGGCGATATTTTCGAGGCGTGCCTCTCGCAGATGAAGCTGCATGGCCGCATCGCCTGCTGTGGTGCGGTCTCGGCCTATGACGGCGCCGCACCCGCTGCCGGTCCGCGGGGCGTACCGGGTCTGATCGTCGTGAAGCGTCTGCGCGTGCAGGGCTTTATCGTGATGGACTACTACGATCAGGCAATGAAAGCGGTCGCCGAACTGCAAAGCTGGGTCGCTTCCGGCAAACTTAAGGTGCAAGAAGATATTCTCGAAGGTCTCGAGAACACACCGAAAGCGCTGATCGGTTTGCTCAACGGCGACAATCGGGGCAAGCGTATGGTGCGCGTTTCGTAAAAGAAAAAGCGCCGGAGATTTCTCTCCGGCGCTCCAATCAAAATTTTAAATCTGCTTAGACGGCGTCTTTCACGCACTTCGTGGTGAAGCTGTTCTTCGCAGCGCCCGAGAGCTTCTGGTCCGCGGCCTTCTTGTCACAAGATGCCTTGGCGTCCGTTTCGCACTTCTTCAGAAAGCTCGACTTGGCAGCGCCAGCAAGCTTCTTCGAGTCGGCTTCCGCAGAACAAGTCGCCTGCGCGTGCGCGGTCGTCGCCGCAAAGGTCAGCGCCAGCGCCAAGATGATCGTACGCATTTCGGTATTCCTCCATCGCCCCCGGAAATGATTCCCGGAGTACGAAAGCGTAGCGAATTAAAAAATTGCGTCTGGATAATGACGCGTAAAATTTCGCGTTTGTACTTATGAAAGTGATTTCCGGGGTCGTCCCGCGTAAACAATTGCGGCAGCAATCAGGTCGAGAGCCGCTGCTATGTGCAGTGCAACCGTATAGCCGCCGAAGTAATCGTAGAGCCAGCCGAACAACGCTGGCCCAAGCGCGCAAGCGATCCCGATCACCATCCAGGCGGCGCCATTGATCGCACCGAAGGCGCCCGCACCGAATTCTCGCCGCACGATAATCGGCGACAGGGAAGTTACGTTCCCTGTAGTCAAACCGTAAACGACGCTCGCGCCGACCAGAACCCAGACCAGCGGCAGTACTGCTATCGCCTCCAGTGAAACCGCCGCCACGAAAAGAACGATTGCGGACGTGACACGCAAGTCCACCTGATCGGCCCAGCGCGCGAGCGCGACACGGCCAAGGAAGGCGGCGATTGCCGTAATCGAAACGATAAACGCCGCACCGCTTGCGCCGAGCAAAGGCACAGAGAGCGTGACGTGATGCGTAAGAAAACCAACCTGAACGCCAAGGCCAAGCGAAAACGCAACGACAAGCGAGATAAAGGCTGCGGTCCTTATCGCCTCTGCCCGGCTGAAGGAGCGTGGTGGCGCTTGTTCGTTCTTTGCTTGGGGCTGTTCACCATCCGGATAAAGCCCCAACTCAGTCGGACTCTTCTTCATGACGAAGAGCGCGAGCGGCAGGACAATCGCAAGCATAAGACCCGCGCCCCAAAGCATGGTCGCGGAGAACCCGATCTTCTCGACTCCAAATATAAGTATCGGCGTCGAACTCATGCCGCCTACGGAAGCGCCCAGCATCGCTGACGACATCGCTCGGCCCTGATGCTTCTCGAACCAGGGTGAGATCGCAGCCGTGATAGCGGTGACCGATAGGCACGCGTTGCCAAGCCCGGAAAGAATGAAAGCGCCGTAAGCGTGCGCGAGCGTCTGCACCTGACCGATGAGTGCAATCCCTGCAGCCATCGTGATCGCGCCAAGCGCCATCACCAGACGCGGGCCGTAGCGATCGATCAGCGGGCCAACGAAAAACGACGCTATCGCCGAAACGATAGCCGACACCGTGAACGCGGTCGAAACAGAGCCGACGGAAATGCCGCGCGTCTGGCTGATCGCGTAGATCGAAACGCCGACACCGAAAATTCCCAAGCCCCAGCTCAGGATCGCGATGACGAGACAAGCGGCGACGATCCACCAGCCATAAAAGACGCGCGCAGCCATGAAGATCACCCCTGACGCGAACAGCTATAGCCCGCTTCGCGCGTACTGGCGAAGCAAAGTGAGTTGACGCTACGTCAGGATGTGGAAGTGCCGCTTTGCGGCAGGGGAATCTGGAGACCGACTAATGAACTGTATCGTTCGGTCCGGGCGAGCCTCTGCCCAGCCGAACAACTGTGATGCGTTCTTCAATCAGATTGTTTTGCTGCGCCACGTCCTGCCAGACTTTCGCAATACGCGCCCACTCGACGCGCGCTGTGTACGGAAGCAGCGGATCGTTCGCCTTATTTACGGCTTCGACCGCGCTGGCCTGGCAATATTCGTGGACTCGCATGGCTACCTAACGCGGCTCCTGCCGCCGGGTTCCCCTGCGCCTCCGGTCGATCACATACAAATAAATCCGCCGTGATCAGGAACCTCCCTCCAGCTCGCGCATTGAATGTCTGTCAAGCAACGCCTTCCCCCCGGGCGGCCGACACCAAAACCCGGAGCGCGCCTCGCCTCCGGGTTTTCTTTTTGTAGGAGAGGCGAACGGAGGCTAGGCGATGTCTTTAGGCACAATCCTGCTGATTATTCTGGTCATCATTTTGCTCGGCGGCTTTTCAGGCCTCGGCGGTGGCCCATTCTACGGCACCGGCTACTACGGTGGCGGCGGCCTCGGCCTCGTGGTCGTTATCCTGCTGATCCTCGTATTGCTGGGCAGGATCTAGGTAACGGGCGCGGCTCCCTCACGGGCCGCGCCCGATCTTTCTTCAGCGTCCGGCGAGCTTAGTCATGTGCGGGACTGCGGATCGGCAAGATCACGCATCGTACGCCGAGCGCTACTGGTACCCCGGACAGCGCTGCGCCCTGAGTTGCTCGAGTGCCGCGGCACGACGATAGGCCGTCGTCGTCAAATCATTTGCGATCCGGCTGAACTCCGCACAACGGGCTTCCGCCGTGGCGTTCAGCGGCGGATTCTCGGAAGCGAGTTGGGTGCAGCCGCAAACAAGCAGCGCGATCCCGATTACCGCAAACTTCATCGCCATCCCCTGCGCTACAGACGGCGCTCTATCGTCCAATTCGGTGGAGGCGTCGCCGCGACACGGCGTCCCGCGTGGCCCTATTCGGTTGCCCGCAAGTTCTTGCGCGGGCGCTTAAAGGAAAGCTAGGCTTCGCTAATCCGTTCTGTTCCAGAGGCGTTGGGGCGCTGTCATGAAGAACTTTTTCGCGGCCACTGGCCTGCTCGTTACTCTCACATTTTCGTCGCCGGTATTCGCCGCCGGCGCGCTCGTCATCGGCGAGCCGAAGGATCTGGCCGACGGCTTTGCCTCCGGCTGGTCGGTCAATCAATCCAACGAAGACGTGGCGCAGGCCCGTGCATTCGAACAATGCCGCCACAAGGCCGATGCCACGGAGGCAGTACGAACGTTGTGCAAGACGGTCCGAAGCTTTTCCAACCAATGCGTGACGATCGCGCTCGACATCGAACCGGGCGCGACCGGTACCGGCTATGCCATTGCACCTACCAAGGCCGAAGCCGAGCGCACCGCGCTAGAGAATTGCCGTGCAACCGCCGGAAACCGCGGGCACGCCTGCCGCGTGATCAACGGCGGCTGCGACGGAACTGCGAAGTAAAAAAGCCATCCAATTCACACGTAACATTCACCGGTAAGTGCAAATGAAAAAACTTCTCGCTGCGGCGACGATCTTCGGGATGCTCGCATCCATGTCCTCCACTTTCGCCGCCGGCGCCATCGCGGTCGCCGAACCCAATGACGTTGCCAGAGACGGTTATTCGAGCGGTATTTCCTATAACTTCAAAACCGACGCCGAAGCTGAAGATCGCGCGCTCCGGGAGTGTCAGAATTCGCAGGATGCGCCGCCTGCGACCCGGCAACTCTGCAAACTCATCCGTACGTTCAGAGATCAATGCGTAGCGGTATCACTCGACCCGCAGGCAGGCACGCCGGGTGCCGGCTGGGCGATTGCCGACACGCTCGCTGGAGCACGGCGGGAGGCCACACAGCGCTGTGAAGATACCGCGGGCCGCGATCGTCAAGGCGAATGCCGCGTTACCGCAGAGGGCTGCGACGGCCGGGCGAAATAACTCGCCGGAGCAATTCCAGCGCAATCGCCCGCCGCCGAGGGCTTTCCCATCGTTCCAGTGGTCGATTTTTGATGGACCTTAGGAACTTGCGGCGCAAAAGCGCGTTGATCGTTCAGATACGGCTTTCAAGACTGGCACAAGACCATGCAGGACGTACTTTCGCTCTACCCCAGACTTCTGGTTTTCGGCGGCATCATGCTGGCATTTCTGATTGCCATTGCGCTGATGCCGGCGCCCAGCGAAGCAACCGCAGTTTCCAACCCTGTGCAGAGCACGGCTGCGGAAAGTTCTCGCAAGCTCAGTTCCAGCGATTGCCGGCTTGACCAACACGCCTATGCGCCTACCTGCTCGGTGCAGGGGCGCACGGTTCGCGTCATCAATTTCTAAGACGAACTATATTCCGGAGAGGTGCTTTTCCGGATCGACCGGGCTCGAACCCTTGCGGATTTCGAAGTGCAACTGCGGCGAGGTTACGCCGCCGGTCTGGCCCGCGCGCGCGATAATATCGCCACGCTTCACCTTCTGATCCTTTTTCACGTCCAGCGTACTGAGATGGGCGTAAGCCGTGACCCAGTTGTCGGCATGGCGCACGAGTACGAGATTGCCGAAGCCCTTCAGTTCGTTGCCCGCATAAGCAACCACGCCGTCTTCCGAAGCGCGGATCGGCGTGCCTTCGGGCACGGAAACATTGATGCCGTCGTTCTGCTGGCCGTTCGGCTTTTTGCCGTAGGCCGAGAGAATTCGGCCACGAACCGGCCAGTGGAAGCTTGGACCGTTATTCTGTGCGCGCGGCGCATCGTTCACGGCGGGCGGCGTGTTCGGACGAACAACACCGACATTCTCAGGTGACGGAACGTTCTCGTTCTGCACAACCTGCTGCGGCGGCGTCTGCGGAACCGTCTGCACGTTCTTCTGTGGCGCCGGCGTGTTCGCAATCGGGTTGCTCGACGGAATCTTGACCTGCTGGCCGATCTTCAGCTGCGTCGACAGCGTCAATCCGTTCGCATTCGCGATCGCCTGCGGCGTGGTTTTGTACTTGCGCGACAGCGAGTAGATTGTATCGCCTGAAGCGGTCGTATGCGTACCCATCGGCGCGTTTGCGACTGGCGTATTCTGGGTCGCCGGCGCGTTTGCGTTACGGCGCACCGGAATCACGATGCGCTGACCCGGCTGGATCATACTCGCGCTCTGCAAATTGTTCGCACGAAGAATGACTTCGGCCGGCACGTTGTGCTTGCGCGAGATCGAATAGACGGTTTCTCCTTGCGCCACGGTGACGGCGCGGCCGCCATCCCACGACCAGTCATTGACGTTCACGGCTGCCGTGGTGCGCGGCGCATTCAACTGGTTGTTTTTCGCCTGCGGCGCGGGCGACGCGGGCAACGTGTTCGGGCGATAGTTCGCGGCGGGCGGCTGCTGCGGATTGTTCAGCGGCTGCGTCTCGACATGATTTCGTTGCGGCAGCTGGTGACCCGGCACCTGCGCCGGCATCTGGGAATTGTTCTGCTGCTGCGGGATCGACGCCGTCGTATCCTGCCGGTTGCCGAACGGATTGGAGTCAAACCGCGTCACATCGGAGCTGCAAGCAGCAGCTAGAGCGCCAATGGCGGCGACAGCGGTACAGCGGGCGAGCAAGGCTCCCCGGAAGCGCATCAAATTTGTACGCATCACTACTCACTCAGAACGCAACAACACGCCTGAGGAATAGGCTCTGTCCGGTAAACGCAGACTTAAGAAAAACGGGGTCCGGACGAAATTTCGCTGCCCCCGCCAAAGGTTAAGAAGCGCGGTCGCGCCTAGAGGGCCGACGCCTTGCCCTCGACCAGCGGCACGAAACGGACCGACATCAGGTCCAGATGCTCGACCTTGCCTGCGCTTTTCGTGAATAAGCGCAGCGCCTGGACACCGTTCTGCGGGCCAACCGGCGCGATCATGCGGCCGCCATTTCCTAGCTGATCGACAAGCGCTGACGGGATGGTTTCGGCCGCGGCTGTGACCATGATCCGGTCGAATGGCGCCTCATCCGGCGCGCCGAAACTGCCGTCGCCGATGCGGACGGTGACGTTTTTCAGCCCCAGCACGCGCAGCCGCGCGGAGGCTAAATCTCCGAGCGTGCGATAGCGCTCGATGGTCACGACCGATTTCGCGAGCATACCGAGAACCGCGGCCTGATAACCGGAGCCGGTACCGATTTCGAGCACCTTATGGGCGGGCTCCACATCCAGCGCCTCTGTCATGGTCGCAACGACATAAGGCTGGCTGATGGTCTGGCCGCAGTCGATCGGGAGCGCCTGATCGGCGTAAGCGACGTTTGCGTGTTCGGCTTCGACGAAAATCTCGCGCGGCACCTGCTCCAGCGCGCGCAGGACCTTCACGTCGCGAATGCCACGGCGGCGCATGGAGAGCAAAAACTCCATCCGCGCTTCCGCGTTTCTGCGCTCGAATTCCTCGTCGCGCTTGTTGCGGTCCGCCATCCGCGCCAGCAGCTCCTTCAGGTCAGGTGGTTAGTTCGCTCTTGTCGAACATCGCAGCCAATTTTGTCATGAACGGCTTGTCGGTCAGGTCGATTTTGAGCGGGGTCACCGAGATCATTTTGCGTTCGATCGCGGACAAATCGCTGCCGTCGGAGAAGGTGCGTTTGATGCGCTGAAAGCCGATCCAGTAATACGGGAAGCCGCGGCCGTCCTGACGCTTGTCGACCATCAGCAACTCGGCATCGCGGCGGCCCTGCGTCGTGATGGCAACACCTTTGACTTGGTCCGGCCGGCAATCCGGGAAGTTGATGTTGAGCAAAACGCCGACCGGCAGCGGGTCTTTCAGGAGCTTTTTGAGAAGGTCCGGGGCGAGCGCCTCGACCGTGTCGTAGCCGAGCTTGTCGCGCGTCTCCGGGCCGTAAGCCTGGCTCAGCGCAATCGCCTGTATGCCGAGAATGGTGCCTTCCATCGCGCCCGCGACGGTGCCGGAATAGATCACGTCTTCCGCGAGATTCTGCCCACGGTTGATGCCCGACAACACAAGGTCCGGGCGCTTGTCTTCGAGCACATGGCGCACACCCATGATCACGCAATCGGTCGGCGTACCTTTCACGGCGAAGCGCTTGTCGGCCACTTTACGCAGCCGAAGCGGATCGGACAGCGATAACGAGTGCGAAACGCCGGACTGATCGAACTCCGGCGCCACGACCCAGACGTCGTCGGTGAGCGTCTTTGCGATGCGGACCAGCGCATCGAGGCCGGAAGAATGAATGCCGTCGTCGTTGGTAACGAGAATACGCAAATCAGTTCGCTTTCATGATCTTGGTGAGGCCGCCCATATAGGGCTTCAAGGCCTCCGGAATTGTGACCGAGCCGTCCTCGTTCTGGTAATTCTCGAGGACCGCAATCAGCGCGCGGCCGACCGCTACACCGGAGCCGTTCAGCGTGTGGACATAGCGCGGGCTTTTCGCGTCCTTCGCGCGATACCGCGCGTTCATGCGGCGGGCCTGGAAGTCGCCGCAGTTCGAGCAGGAAGAGATTTCTCTGTAGGTGTTCTCACCCGGCAGCCAGACCTCGATGTCGTAGGTCTTCTGGGAGGCAAAACCCATGTCGCCGGTGCAAAGCGTCATCACGCGATAATGCAGGCCCAGTTTCTGGAGCACTTTTTCGGCGGATTTCAGCATTCGCTCGTGCTCTTCGCCGCTCTGTTCAGGCGTCGTGATCGAGACCAGTTCGACCTTGGTGAACTGGTGCTGGCGGATCATGCCGCGCGTGTCTTTTCCGGCGGCACCGGCTTCCGCGCGAAAGCACGGCGTGCAAGCGGTAAGCCGCATCGGGAGCTTGGCTTCGTCGGTGATGTCTTCGCGGACGAGGTTTGTGAGCGAAACTTCGGCGGTTGGGATGAGCCAATACGGCGTTCGATTTTGGATTGCCGTGAGAATCCCATCTAAAGCTTCGCTTATCTGTTCGACAGTCGCGTTCTTGGGCAACTCAGGAACAATATTTTCGCGAAAAGTTTTAGCGTCGAGAACGCTAGAAGCGTGAAATTGGTCTTCTTTGAATTTCGGCAGTTGCGCAGTCCCGAACATCGCCTCGTTCTTAACGAGTACCGGCGGATTCACTTCGGTGTAGCCGTTCTCGCCGGTGTGAACGTCGAGGAACAACTGCCCCAGCGCACGCTCGAGACGCGCCAAAGCACCCTTCAGAACGACAAAACGTGCGCCGGAAATCTTCGCCGCCGCCTCGAAATCCATCAATCCGAGCGCTTCGCCGATCTCAAAATGCAGCTTCGGCTTGAACGCCATGTTCGGGATCGCCCCGTGGCGGCGATATTCCTTGTTGCCGGTCTCATCCTTGCCGTCCGGAACGTCGGCGGCGGGCAAGTTCGGGATGGAGGCCAGCAAATCGTCGAGCTTCTTCTCGATCGCCTGCTGCTCGGCCTCCAGCTTCGGCATCTCGTCCTTGATGCTGCCGACCTCGGCCATCAGCTTGGTCGCGCGGGCTTCGTCTTTCGCCTTCTTGGCCTCGCCCACTTCTTTTGAGACTGCGTTGCGGCGCTCCTGCATGGTCTGGAGCTTCGCGATCACGGCCCGGCGCTTCTCGTCGAGCGCGAGGAGGTCAGGCGACCCCGCGCTAAGCCCACGGCGCTTCAGCGCCTTGTCGAAGTCTGCCAGGTTGTCGCGAATCCACTTAATGTCGTGCATATTTATTCCTGCGTAATAGCCTCTGATTACGCACGATTTTCTACTTAAAGCGCTACTTTAACTAAGTGCTGGACGGGCTTGCCGGAGGCGCCGTCACTTCCGTGGACGAAGCGTCCGTTGTGGCCTGCGCCGCCGCCCGCTTCTTCTCCGCCGCCGCCACGAGCCAGATCGAAACTTCGTAAAGGAGCAAGGTAGGCAGGGCAAGCGCGAGCTGTGAAATTACGTCCGGCGGCGTCAGCACGGCCGCCACCACGAACACCGCGACGATGGCGTATCGCCGAACCGAGCGCAGCCAGGCAGCCGTGACCACCCCGATGCGCGCCAAGAGCGTCAGGATCACCGGCAACTGGAAACAGATGCCGAAGGCGAAGATCAGCGCCATGATCAACGACAGATATTCTGACACGCGCGGTAGCAGTTTGATCTCAGGGCCGCTGCCGAGCTGCTGCATTCCGATGAAGAAGCCCATCGCAAGCGGCATCGCGATGAAATAAACGAAGGCCGCACCCAGCAAAAAGCAGAACGGCGTCGCGATGAGGTAAGGCACGAACGCGCCCTTCTCGTGTTTGTAGAGGCCGGGCGCGACAAAGGCGTAAATCTGCGTCGCGATTACCGGAAACGACAGAAACGCCGCCCCGAAAATCGCGAGCTTGATCTGCGTGATCAGGAATTCCTGCGGCGCGGTATAGATCAACTCGATCTTCGCATCCGCGCCGGCAGCAAGCTGATAGGGAAACAAGAGAATATTGTAGATGTACTTCGCGCCGGCGAAGCAGACGATCATCATTACCATGAACACGAGCAGCGATTTGATGAGCCGCGAGCGCAACTCGATCAGATGATCCATCAAGGGCGCCTTGCTGGCGTCGATTTCCGTATCGCTCATGACCCGGCACTCTGTTTACGAACCGGCTCGCTCGGCGTTTCGGCGGAGGTCGCGGCCGCAGGAGCGATCGGTGCCGGCTCGATATTGACGGGAGCCAGCTGCGTCGGTGCTGCAATCTGCTGATCGACCTGCGCGTCGGTCGCGGCAGGCGGCGTCGGCTGCAACTGCGTCGGCTGCTCGATCGAATTCTGGATCGACTGCATCGGATTCTGGATGGCGTCGGTCGCAGAGGCCGCGAGTTTTTCGGCTTCCTTTTTCAGGTCGGAGAGTTCGGCCTCGCGCATCGCGTCCTGAAACTGACCCTGAAACTCGCTCGCCATCGAGCGTACCTTCGACATCATGGTGCCGAGCGCGCGCAATACCTTCGGCAGATCCTTCGGCCCGATAACAACGAGCGCGACGATCCCGATAAGGAGAAGCTCACTCCAACCAATGTCGAACATACAGTGCTACCTCGCCGCGGCCGGAGGCGCCCGGCGAAAGGCGCCGCAAGCGAGTGGCGTCAGCCGATCTTCTGATCGTCGGTGCGGCGAACCACCGGCGGATTCTGATCGATGGTTTTCGGCGGCGTGGTGTTGGTGGCGGCCGGCTCATCGTCCGCCATGCCTTTCTTGAACGCCTTGATGCCCTTGGCGGCATCGCCCATCAGCTCGGAAATCTTGCCGCGTCCGAACAGGAGCAGCACGATCACGGCCACGACAAGCCAATGCCAGATACTCAAACCACCCATGGAGTCCTCCGCTGGCAGGTCAGTGCGGCACCGCCGAAACCAGCCAATTTTCGTTGTGTTGCACGAACCTAGGGCCGGGAGGAGGCAAAAACAAGAACTTCGGAAGGGTCGATCTCGACGCCTACATCCTCGCCCTCTTTGCGGTTAACGGGTTCCCGGACCCGTGCCAGCACAGGCTCATCCAGCCCCGGCATCGCAATTTCGAGCAGGTTCACTTCGCCTACAAAACGGTGCGCGACAATCCGCCCAGGCAGGCCCTCGCCCGCGGATTTCAGACCGAAAGCCTGCGGCCGGATGCAGACCACCGCCTCGCCTTCGGTCACGGCACCCGCCGCGAAAGTTCCAAGCGGCGTTTCGATCTGCCCGCGATGGACCCAGCCGGTGAGTTCGTTCATCTCGCAAAAGAAGCGCGCGGCAAACAGGCTCTCGGGACGCCGGTAGATCAGTTGCGGATCGCCGAATTCGACCACCCTGCCCCGGTTCATCAGCGCGATGCGATCGCCCATGCGCATGGCCTCCTCCGCATCGTGAGTGACGACCACGCAGGTCGCGCGTGCCTCGCGCAAGATTCCGAGCGTCTCCGCGCGAACGACATCGCGGAGCCTGCTGTCCAGACCGGAGAACGGCTCGTCCATCAAAATCACTGCGGGGCGCGGCGCGATTGCGCGTGCCAGTGCCACGCGCTGCTGCTCGCCGCCGGAAAGCATATGCGGATATTCGCCGCCACGCTTGCCGAGACCGACGCGGTCGAGCGCCTGTGCCGCCTGCCTAGTCGCTTCGACGCGCGAGAAACCGCGCAGACCGAAGCGGACGTTCTCAAGATTGCTCATATGCGGAAATAGCGCGTGGTCCTGAAACATCAGGCCGATGCCGCGCTTCTCAGGCGGAACGAAATTCGCAGGGCCAGCGATTTCCTGCCCGTTCAAAAGCACCCGGCCGGCTGTCGGGCGTTCAAGACCGGCAGCGAGACGAAGCAGCGTGGTCTTCCCGCAGCCCGAAGGACCGACCAGGCTGATGACCTCGCCCGGATCGACCGACAAGGTCACCCCGCGGACCGACTCCGGCCCGCCGTAAGAATGATGCACGTCGTCGAACGCGAGGTGTGCTGCGATCGAGACGGGAGTTGGGGAAGCGGGAGCGATGCGGGACGCCATGTCGGCGGCAAACTAGCGGTTTGGGGGCCGCGCGTCCTGTTACTTGGTGCTGTCCGGATCGAGGTCGGCATCGCCCTCTTCGAGCGGGTCTTCGTCGTCCCGGAGCGTGGAAATGTCGTTCGGGATCGGTACCGAGAAGCCGGCCGGAAGCCGGTCGTCGAGGAAGCCCGCACCCTTCAACTCTTCAAGGCCCGGCAAGTCCTCGACCTGATCCAAGCCGAAGTGCACCAGGAACTGCTCGGTGGTGCCATAGGTCACCGGACGGCCCGGCGCCTTGCGGCGGCCGCGCAGGCGCACCCAGCCGGTCTCGATCAACACGTCCAGCGTGCCCTTGGAGATCGTGACGCCGCGGATTTCTTCGACTTCGGCGCGGGTCACCGGCTGGTGATAAGCGACGATCGCGAGCGTTTCGATTGCGGCGCGCGAGAGTTTGCGCGGCGGCGGCGTATCGCGCGCAATGCGATGACCGAGATCGGAAGCCGTGCGCAGCGCCCATTTGCCTGCAACGCGAACCAGGTTAACGCCGCGGATCGCGTAATGATCGCCGAGTTTTTTGAGTTCTTCCTTCAGGTCGGCGCCTTCGGGCAGACGCGAGGCGAGCAGCTTCTCATCCACCGGGTCGGTGGCGGCAAACAGGATCGCTTCCAGCACGCGCTGGTTTTCGTCGGCCTGGGTCTCAGGCTCCGAGCCAACAATCTTGAGCGGCGGCTTGCGCAACGCGGTCACTGCTTGGTCTCCAGTACTTGCAATTCAGGCCTCGGTTCCAGACGGCGTTTCAGCCACAGCGGAGCAAAGGGTGATTCTTGTTGAAGTTCGAGATGCCCCTCTTTGACCATTTCGAGAGAGGCGGAAAAACTTGAGGCCAACACGGTTGTACGCATCGACGGCTCGACCAGATAGTCGATCAGGAAGCTGTCGAGCCGGGTCCAGTCTTGGCTCACTCCGACCAGCCGTTCAAGCGCTTCGCGTGCTTCTTTCAACGACCAAACGACGCGCTGTTGCACCGTATGGTGCGAGAGCGCCTTCTTCTGGCGCTGGAGCGCGTAAGCAGAAAGCAGGTCGTAGATCGTTGCTGTAAATTGCTGCGGTTGAAGCGGATCGTTTTCTTCCGGCATCCCGCGGGCAAAAAACTCCGTGCCGAGTTTGTCGCGAGTCATCAGTCCCGCGCCGGCACGGCGGATTGCCTCAAGATGCTGCAAGCGCGCCGCGAGATCGGCGGCGAGATCGGCAGCGGAAGGTTCTTCCGGACCGGCGGCTTCCGGCAGCAGCAGGCGCGACTTCAGGTAAGCGAGCCACGCCGCCATGACGAGATAGTCGGCTGCGACTTCGATACGGAGATCGCGCGCCTGACGAATAAACTCGAGGTACTGCTCGGCGAGCGCGAGAATGGAAATCTTCGCGAGATCAACCTTCTGCGTGCGCGCGAGCATCAACAAGAGGTCGAGCGGACCTTCAAAGCCGGTGACGTCCACCACGAGCTGTGGCTCGTGGCTCGCGCGTTCCGCTTCGGGCAGTTCGAAGTCGCTGGTTTCCACGCTACTGATTCCGTCTCAAACCGTTTCGATCATAGCGGAAAATCGGCTCCAGGCCTCAGCGACATCAAGCGGTTTCGGGCCTGCCGCTATCCTATCCAAGGCTTTCTTCGCGCGCTCAGCCGGTTTTCCGTCCAGAGGCGGGCTGTTCTCGGCAACGCTACGCATTTCATCCATCTTGCCGTTGCAGTGGAGCGCGAGATCGCATCCCGCTGCAAAGGCTGCTTTCGTATTCTCGCCGATAGCCCCGGAAAGTGCCTTCATCGAGAGGTCGTCGGTCATAAGCAAACCGTCAAAACCGATGTGGTGCCGGATCACGTCGCGGACAACCACCTTCGAAATCGTAGCCGGAAGCGACGGATCGATTGCCTCATAGATAACGTGAGCTGTCATCGCGAGCGGCAGATCGGACAAAAGCCGGAACGGTTCAAAGTCGGTTTGCTCCAGTTCGGCGCGCGAGGCGAAAACCTTCGGTAGTTCGAGATGGCTGTCAGCCATGGCACGACCGTGACCCGGAATATGCTTCACCACGGGCAGCACGCCGCCCGCCAGCAAGCCTTCAGCGGCGGCACGTGCCAGCGTCGCAACCTGTTTAGGATTGCTGCCATAAGAGCGGTCCCCGATCACATCATGCGCGCCGGGAAAGCGAAGGTCGGCCACCGGCAGGCAATCGACATTGATGCCAAGCCTTACGAGTTCATTCGCGATCAGCCGCGCACCGAGTTCAACCGAGACTTCGGTATCGGAAGCGTGGGTCAGCTTCTCGGCGGCAGGGAAATTCGGCCAGTGGGGTGGCCCGAGCCGTTGCACGCGGCCTCCCTCCTGATCGATCAGCACAGGTGCATCTGCACGGCCTACAATCTGCCGGTAGGCGCGAGTCAATTCCGTGACCTGCGCGGGATTCTCAATGTTTCGCTTGAAGAGAATCAAGCCCCACGGGCAAGTCTCTGACAGGAAACGCTTTTCATCGTCGGAGAATGTCGTGGCGGCGCAGCCGGTGATGAAGGCGCGAATGGTCATGCGGCGGGGTAAGCGCCCGCGCCCGCCCGGTCAAGAAGGTCTCGAGAAGTAGCTGTTAGTTGCGGGTCTGGACGATACAGCCGGCGCCCTGCGTCTTCAGGTTCTGGCAGAGCGCGTTGGCCTGGTCGCGGTTCATCGGGCCAACCATGGCCCGATAGAAAGTGCCGCGGTCGCCTAAATCGACCTTTCGGATGTCGGCGCTACGGCCCGCGAAAATCTGCGCGTATTGCTGGCGCAGATTGGCCCAGGCGCCCTGCGCCTCTTCCGGCGTCTTATGCGAGGCGACCTGCACGATGTAATTGCCGCTGGTCGTCTGCGGTGCCGGTGTCGGCCCTAACGAAGCGACGTTGCGGTTCGCCGGGGGCACGTTCGAGTTCGGACGGTTCTGCGGCGGGAACGCCTGCGTGTCCGGCTCCTGCTGCGGCGGGTTCGCCTGCAAGTTCATCGGAGCGTTTTGCTGCGGGCTGGAATTCGGCTGCACAAGACTTCCATCCGGACGCACGGCAATCGTCTTCACGCGCTTCGGCTGCTGTTCGGTTGCCTGCGGCGGAGACTGCGGCTGTTGCTGCTGCGGCGGCGGCGGCGGCGGGGTGAACTGCGGCACGCGCTGAACCTGCGGCTGCTGTTGCTGGGGCGCTGGCGAATTTGGCTGTGTCAGATCGACCGGGGTTTCCTCGCGGCGCATGACTTTCGTCTGGTCCGCAGCACCCGAAACGCGATCCTGGATCGGCTTGTTGCTTTGGGGGACTGCCGCCTGCGGCGTGTTATTCGGCTCGACCTTGGTAGGCACGTTCGACTTCGTGACCACAGCCGCGCGCGGCGGCGCGTTGAACACGGTGCGATATGCGAAGACGCCGAGGAAGGCGACCGCGATCAAACTCGCAATGACAACACCAGCAACAAGCCAGAAGCCCCAACCGCGGCTTGGACGCTGCACATCATCGTAAATGTCTTCCGCATGATCCGGGAGGTAGGCTTCGTCGTCGTATTCCGGATCGTAGTCGTTCTGATAACCGCGCTGATACTGGTCGCGATAGGCCGGCTGCGGGCGGCTGCGGGCGTGACGCGGCGCTTCTTCCGGCACATAGCCGGTCCGTGGGGCTTCACGGCGGGAGCGCTCGGGCGTCTGCGCAGGACGGGTGGTTTCGTCCGCATAGCTCTCACGGGCGCGGGGTGCGCGCTCGGCAAGCTGTCCGTTCGCAGCGCGGCCATTTGAGCGCGGCTGCTGTTCGTAAGTGCGGGCCGCACCGCCGTTACCCTTCGGCGTTGATGGACGCGGCGCGGGATAACGCTCATCGGTGCGAGCAGTCTGCGCGCGGGCTGGCGCAGCGGTATGGCTCTGCTGGTAGCGGCTTTCAGCTGGGCGCGGTTCCACTGCCTGACGGCCGTTGCTGCGCGGCTGGGCATGGCTGGCGCCATTTCCATTAGGACGGCGCTCTGGTGTCACCGAAGGCGCGTGGCTCGCGTCATTGCCGTTTACCTGGCCGTTCGGCGCCACGCGGCGCGGCTGAACGGCATCGAATTCCTTGAAGGGATCTTCCTGCCCGATCAGACGGGCGAGCTCGGCGAGCGGGTCTTCGCCCCGGCGCATACGCGAGGACGCTACAGCCTGCTGCGGCTGCGCTTGCGACTGCCCGTGGCCCCGGGAGGGCCGGTACATGGGGTGTTCGCCCATTTTCTCCCGATCGTTCCTCAAAGTCCGCGCAATACTCATACTAACACTCCGCGCGGAGGGCCGTTAACGCATTTCTTCGGCCGCTCTGACACCTAAAATGGCCAAACCTGAGGCCAACACTCCGACTAAGCCTTTGACGAGACTCAACCGGGCCATGGTGAATTTAGGGTTATCTTCCATAATGAAGCGTAAATGAGGCGCGTCTTTTCCTTTATTCCATAATGAATGGAAGGAACTAGCGAGGTCGTAGAGGTAGAAAGCTACCCGGTGCGGCTCGTGGAATTCTGCCGCTGCCTCGACCAGCCTCGGCCACTGCGCCAGCTTTTTGATCAGCGCGAGTTCCGCCTCGTCGGTCAGCACGCTCAGATCGGCACCGGCCAGACTTGCCGGATCGGTGGATAACTCCGGGGCCGCCCCCTTCGCGTTCCGGAACACGGACTTGCCGCGGGCGTGGGCGTACTGGACGTAGAAGACCGGATTTTCCTTGGACTGCTCGATGACTTTGGCCAGGTCGAAGTCGAGCTGGGCGTCGTTCTTCCGAAACAGCATCATGAAGCGCACCGGATCGACGCCGACTTCCTCCACGACCTCGCGAAGCGTGACGAAGTCGCCTGCCCGCTTCGACATTTTCACGGGCTCGCCCGCCCGCATCAGGCGCACGAGCTGACACAGCTTCACGTCAAGCGCGACCTTGCCCGCGCCCAGCGCGTTCACGGCCGCGTTCATGCGTTTCACGTAGCCGCCATGATCCGCACCCCAGACGTCGATCAGGGTTTTGAAGCCGCGTTCGATCTTGTCTCGGTGATAGGCCATATCGGCGGCGAAATAGGTGTAGGTGCCGTCGGACTTCTTCAGCGGGCGATCAACGTCGTCGCCAAAGGCAGTCGCGCGAAACAGCGTCTGCTCGCGGTCTTCCCAGTCTTCAATGGGGGCGCCTTTCGGTGGCGGCAGGCGGCCCTCGTAGATGTGGCCAGCCTTGCGGAGAAATTCGACGGTTTCCGCGACTTTGTCAGTGCCGGAAGTCAATGACCGCTCCGAGAAGAACACTTCGTGCCGGATTTCGAGCGCGGCCAGGTCCTCGCGGATCATCTCCATCATCGCTTCGATTGCCGCCTGGCGCACAGGAGGTAGCCATTCGCTCTCCGGCTTCTGCAACAGCGCGCGGCCATGCTTTTCGGCAAGCGCCTTGCCGACCGGCAAGAGATAATCGCCGGGATAAAGCCCTTCCGGAATGGCACCGATGTCGTCGCCTAGCGCCTCGCGGTAGCGCAGGAACGCCGAGCGCGCGAGAACATCGACCTGTGCGCCGGCATCGTTGATGTAATATTCGCGCGCAACCGAGTAGCCCGCGAACGAAAGCAGGTTTGCGAGCGCGTCACCGAACACGGCGCCGCGGCCATGGCCGACGTGCATCGGGCCGGTCGGATTCGCGGAGACGTATTCGACGTTCACCTTCCCGGCTTTGCCAATCTTTGCGCGGCCGAAATCCCTATCCGCCTTGACCGCGTCGCGCAGCACTTCGATCCAGAAGCCGTTGTCGAGCGAAAGATTGATGAAGCCGGGTCCGGCGACATCCGCTTTTGCAACATGGGGCGCGGCTTTCAGTCTGGCGGCGAGCTTTTCGGCGATGTCGCGGGGTTTCAGCTTCGCATCTTTCGCGAGCACCATCGCGGCATTGGTCGCGAGATCGCCATGTGTTTCGTCCTTTGGCGGCTCGACGACAACGCGCGCGAAGTCGAGCCCGGCAGGAAGTGCGCCTTCTTTCACGAGCGCGTTCAGCGCGTCATGCACATGGCCGAGATAGATCGAAAAGACGTTCATTTTTCTTATGTTTTCGCGAAGGCGCGGGAGCTAACGCAGATCGGGGGTCGAGTCAAAATAACGCTGATGCGCTTCAATCGCGAAGCGGTCGGTCATGCCCGCGATGAAGTCGGCGACCTGGCGCGAAAGACCGATCTCGTCGGTAGCCGCGCGCTCCGCCTCCATGTCGCGCGGATAGGCCAGATAATGCGCGAATAGATCGCGCACGATGGTCTCGGCGTCGGTCATGATCCGCATCACGCGGTCTTCGCGGTACATACGAGGCGTCAGAAACGCCTTGATCTGGCGATCCGCTTCTTCCGCCTTTGCCGAGAAGCGGATGATCGGGTCGCGCGCCTGACGAATGTCGTCGGCGGAATGCGGCGCGAGCGCCGCCACGCGCCGCCCGGACTCTTGCAGCACATCGTCGATCAAGGCCGCGATCAGACGGCGGATCACTTCGCCGGCTAACCTTGTCGGAGGCGCTGCCGGATGCAGCTTGCGCACCTCGGTATAAATGTCGCCTGCGAGCGCGACCGGCTGAAGGTCTTTCAGATCGAACAAACCTGCGCGCATCGCATCGTCGAGATCGTGCGCGTCATAGGCGATGTCATCGGAGATCGCGGCGACCTGCGCTTCGGCGCTCGCAAAGGTCCAGTATTCGAGATCCCATTCGTCGCGCTGCTCGGCGAAGGCGCGCGGTAGGCCTTCGTCTTCGTAGCGGCCAATGGCAGACCCATCCTCGTCGGTCAGCGGGCCATTATGCTTGGCGATACCTTCGAGCGCTTCCCAAGTGAGGTTCAGACCGTCGAAGTCGGCGTAGCGATGTTCTAACTTGGTCACGATGCGCAGGCTCTGCGCGTTGTGGTCGAAGCCGCCGTAGTCCTTCATGCAGAAGTCGAGTGCGCGCTCGCCGGCGTGACCGAATGGCGTGTGCCCGAGGTCGTGCGAGAGCGCCAAGGCTTCCGCGAGGTCTTCATCCAGTCCAAGCGAACGCGCGAGCGCGCGGGCAATCTGGCTCACTTCCAGCGTATGTGTGAGGCGCGTCCGGAAATGGTCGCCTTCATGCGAGACGAAGACCTGTGTTTTATGCTTCAGGCGACGGAAAGCGGTCGAATGAATGATGCGGTCGCAGTCGCGGCGGAAGTCGCTCCGCGCCAGACTCGGCGGTTCCGGAAAGCGGCGCCCACGCGAGCGCGCGGGGTCCGCGGCCCACTCTGCCCTCGGCGTAAATACCGATACCGCCACGAGATTTTGCCCCTGAATTGACTTCGCCGCCCGCGCCCTTACCTATAGACCCTAACGCCTTGGTTTGCCGAGAGGAAACCCGCGAAATGGATGCAAGCTCTGTCGTCGTCACCGAAAGCGCGATCAGGAAGATCGCGACCATCCTCGGCTCTGAAAAACAGCCGTCGGTGATGCGTGTGAGCGTCGAAGGCGGCGGCTGCTCCGGCTTCCAGTACAAGTTCGACATCCAGCGCTCGCCGGAGACCGAAGACATCGTGATCGCCCGCGATGGCGCGACCGTCGTGATCGACCCCGTCTCGCTCCAGTATCTCGCAGGCTCGCGCATCGACTATGCGGACGAACTGATCGGCGCCGCGTTCAAGATCGACAATCCGAACGCAACCGCGTCCTGCGGCTGCGGCACCAGCTTTTCGCTTTAAGCCTGTAGCGTTTCATGCGGATCGCGAGCTGGAACGTAAATTCCATTAAAGCGCACCTCGGTGCCGTCACCTCGTGGCTTAAAGAACGCGAGCCGGATGTCGTCTGTCTTCAGGAATTGAAGTGCGTGGACGAGGCATTCCCGCGCGAAGAGATTGAATCGCTCGGCTACAACATAGCCGTACACGGCCAGAAGACCTATAACGGCGTCGCCATCCTCTCCAAGCATCCGATCGACGAAGCGAAGCCGCGTTTACCCGGCGACGACAAGGACGAACACGCGCGCTATATCGAAGCCACGATCTCGACCAAGGACGGCGCGGTTCGCGTAGCCTCCATTTATCTTCCGAACGGTAACCCGGTCAGTACCGACAAATTCAAATACAAGCTCGCCTGGATGGATCGACTTGCCGCGCACGCAAGCGAATTGCTCACGCTCGAAGAGCCGCTGGTGCTTGCCGGCGATTTCAACGTGATCCCGACTACGGCGGATGCCGAGTTTCCCGAAAAGTGGACCGATGACGCTCTCGCGCAGCCGGAAACACGCGCAAGATTTCGTGCGCTTGCCGCGCTTGGCTTCACCGATGCGCTACGCGCAACGCGCGACGGCAAAGGTCTATACACCTTCTGGGATTATCAGGCCGGCGCATTTCAGAAGAACAACGGCATCCGTATCGATCATCTATTGCTCTCGCCGCAAGCGGCAGACCGTCTGCAATCCGTCGGCATCGATAAAAAGGTGCGCGCTGCGGAAAAACCTTCAGACCACGTTCCGATTTACGCGGACTTCCGTTTCGCAACGCGGTAGAGTTCGTTCCGCACAGCAGTAACTTATTCCGAACGCTTGCTTACGTTACGGAATGCACCTTCAATACCGCTCGTGCCACCAAACAATAATAAAGGCGCGTGAGGGGAACGACTTTGAAGGAACAGCCGGCTGCGCAACCTGACGCGCCGCGAAAACATATCGGCGATCAAGCACCTGAAATGATGCCGGACGAACTTGCCGCGCGGGAAACGCGTGGACCCGCGCGTTTCATACTGATCGCCTGTGCTGTGCTGGTTCCGCTACTTGCGATGAACCAGTTGCTCAACTTGCAATTCTTCGCGGGCTTCGTACTGATCGACGCGCGCTATCTGTTTCTACTTGCCTCATTGTTGCTGCCGCTTGTCTTCCTCTCAGTTCCGGCAAGCGGAGCTTCCGTGCAGGCGAACCCGCCTTGGTACGACTGGATCTGCGCAATGGCGACATTCGCAATCCTGGTGTGGTTCGCAATCAACGCGGAGCGCGGGCTCTCCGAAGGCTGGGAATATAGTTCGCCGCCGACCGCAAAAATCCTGGCCGGCATTCTCTGCTTACTGGTTTTGGAAGCGCTTCGCCGCACCAGCGGCTGGCCAATGACGCTCATCGTCGGCACGCTCGCACTTTATCCAGTCGTCGCGCATATCATTCCAAACCCGCTGCGCGGTTTCAACCACACATTCGTCAATACGATTGCCTATCACGTTTCGAGTTCGGAATCGTTGTTCGGGATTCCAATGCGCGCTTTCGCCGAAATCGTGATCGGCTTCATCGTATTCGGGCTCGCGCTGAACTACACCGGCGGCGGCAAATTCTTCAACGATCTCGCTTTCGCGCTCGTCGGACGCATGCGCGGCGGAGCTGCGCAAGTCGGTATCATTTCAAGCGGACTGCAAGGCTCGATTTCCGGAAGCGTGATCTCGAACGTTATCAGTTCAGGTGTCGTGACCATTCCTGCGATGAAACGCACCGGCTTTCGCGCCGACTACGCGGGCGCGGTGGAAGCGGTCGCATCGACCGGCGCTGTGTTAATGCCGCCGGTGATGGGCTCCACCGCCTTCGTGATGGCCTCGTTTCTCGGCATGAGTTACGGGCAGATCGCGCTGGCAGCGACGATACCGGCACTCCTGTTCTATCTGGCGCTCGTTATTCAGGTGGACGCTTATTCCGCGCGTCTCGGCCTGCGCGGGTTGAAGCAAAGCGAATTGCCGAAGCTCGGCGAAGTAATGAAAGAGGGATGGTTTTATATCCCTGTGTTTGCGTTGCTAGTCTTCCTGCTGGTTTTCCTTCAGGACGAAGCGCTTGCACCGTTCTACGCCACCGCGCTCCTGATCGCGATCAACCAGGCATTGCCGAAGCACCGAATGTCGTGGCGCAAACTCGGCGATCTGAGTGTCGCAGTTGCACGCGGTCTAGCCGAGCTTGTCGCGATCCTGATGGCGGTAGGTTTCATCATCGGTTCGCTCTCGATGACCGGACTTGCCGGAACGCTCGCCAACGATCTCGTATATCTCGCGGGCGGTGCGCCGCTGGTCTTGCTCTTGATGGGAGCAATCACAAGCTTCATCTTCGGCATGGGGATGACGGTCACCGCTTGCTACATCTTCCTCGCGATCGTGCTTGCGCCCCCGCTCGTCAAGGCTGGGCTCGACCCGCTCGCGGTACATCTCTTTATTATGTACTGGGGCATGGTCTCTTTCATTACGCCCCCGGTTGCGCTCGCGACGTTTGCCGCAGCACCGCTTGCGGGCGCTTCAGCCATGCGGATCGGATTGCAGTCGATCCGGCTGGGTACGGCCATCTATCTCGTGCCGTTCTGCTTCGTGCTGAATCCTGCCCTGCTCTTTAAGGGCGACCCGTTCACCGTCGCTATCTCGATCACGGCGGCCTTCACAGGCATCATTCCAATGGCGGCAGCGTTGCAAGGTTACGTGCTCGGCATCGGATTGATCCCTAACAGCATTGCGGGCTGGGTTTCGCGTCTGTTGTTGATTGCCGGCGGCGTTCTATTCGCGGCTCCTGTGCCGCGCCTGACCGGCTTGCCGTTTGCCACCAACCTGGCACTCGCAGCGGGACTGGTGATCGCCGGCCTCGTATTGCTTTCGCTCGTCGTAAGAAAATCAGAACAAGGGAGAACTACGCCATGAAGAGAATGAAAGTATTACTCGCCGCAGCAGGTCTCGCCGCGGTGGTCCTCGTGCCCGCCTCATCGCAGACCGGCATGAAATTGCCGGACACATTGACCTGGACCGCCTATGACGTCGGCTCGGGCGGCTACAATCAGGCCGTTGCGATCGGCAACGCGCTGAAGAACAAGATGAACGTCACGTTACGCGTGCTGCCGGGAAAAAGCGATATCGCGCGCTCCATTCCGCTACGCGACGGACAAGTGCCCTTCTCTGCGCACGGTGTCGGCGGCAGCTATATGGCGCAGGAAGGCCTCTATGAATTCGGCGCGCGGGATTGGGGTCCGCAGGCGGTTCGCGCGCTGATCTTGAACAACTCCGACGCGCTCTTGACTGTCGTCACAGCAAAGGACGCGAACATCAAGACAATGGCGGACTTGAAGGGCAAGCGCGTGGCCTGGGTGGTCGGCGCGCCTGCGCTCAATCAGAACATCACCGCGCTGATGGCATCGGCCGGTCTTACATGGAACGACGTGAAGCGTGTCGAATTCGGCGGCTTCGGCGCGGCGATGGACGGCATTGTCGCGAACCAGGTCGATGCCGCCTTTGCGTCAACGATCTCCGGTCAGGCCTACAAGATCGCGGCTTCGCCACGCGGCGTTCAGTATCCGATCGTGCCGCACAACGACAAGGAAGCGTGGGCACGACTAAATAAAGTCGCGCCGTTCTATGTTCGCCAATGGGGTGCGGAAGGCGCCGATCTTTCGGCCACGAACAAAGTCGAGGGCGCGACTTATCCCTATCCCGTGTTGATGAGCATGGCGAGTGCGGACGGCGATCTCGTCTACAATATGACGAAGGCGATGGTTGAGCTGTTCCCTGAGTACAAGGACGGCGCCCCCGGAAACCTGGGCTGGGATATCAAGCGCCAGATGTTTGCGTGGGCGATCCCGACCCATGAGGGCGCAATCAAATACTTCAAGGAGTTGAAGCTCTGGACCGACGAACATCAAAAACATAACGACGCGCTGGTCGCACGCCAGAAGGTGCTTGCCGACGCGTGGAATGCTTACAAGCCCAAGGCACCAAGCGACGACAAGGAATTCATCCAGGGCTGGATGAAAGCCCGCGCCGCCGCACTCACAGCCGCGAAAATGGATGTGGTTGTCGAGAGCTGGTAATCTGACTTCAAGACAAAAAAAGAAACGCGGGGTAATAGCCCCGCGTTTTTCTTTTCAGAATGTCCGCGCGGAACTAACGATTGGCGCGCAGATGCTGCTCGAGATAGCTGCGCGCAACGATGCGATCGTCCTGCGACGTTTCACGCACTGCCTCGTCGTAAGCCTTCTGAATCCACTCGTCGCCTTGCTCTTTGGCGGCATCTGCCGCGAGCGTGAGCCACATCAAACCGCGCGCGGCCTGCCTCGGTACGCCCTCGCCATGAACCATCATCTGCCCAAGCAGTGCTTGCGCACGGTACTGGCCCTTGTTCGCCGCCGAATAAAGCCAGCGCGCGGCAGTGCGCGGGTCTTTTTGTGCGCCGCGGCCTTCGAGATAAATCCGTGCGAGTTGATACTGCGCGTCTGCATCGCCGAAATAAGTCGCCGCATAGCGGAAAAGCTGAGCCGCACGGCGCGGATCGGCCTTCACTTCAGTGTTCGGAATACCGTCAAGATGATAACTGCCGAGCGCCACGAACGCGTTCGCGACGAAGCGCGCCTGCGGCAGGAACGGCGATGTCTCCGCGTTCTTCGCCGCGACCTGGCTGAAGTATTGATAAGCCTTGTAAGGATCGGGCTTCACGCCGTCGCCGTCCGCATAAATGCGGCCGAGCTTCCATTGCGCGATCGGGTGGCCGTTCTCGGCGGCGTATTGCAGAGCAGTCAGACCCTTGGTGCGGTCGCCGGCGATATAAGCCTGCGTGCCGGACTTGAAAGCGTCGAGTATCTCCGTCGGGTTCGCAGGCACCGAGGTCGCAGAGGATGAAGCCTTTTTCTGAGGATCAAGCGCAATCGCACTGCCCGCGCAGGTCAAGACCAGCGCGGCCACAGCACTTGTGCGAATGAACTCAGATATCTGCATAGGTCTTGTCCTCGACACCGCCGCCGGGATGCGTAACCGCACCGTCGCGCGCATTGCCGACCTGCTGCGCGTACTTCCACAGGCTTTTTTCCGCTCGGCAAGTTCCGCGTCGGACAATTTTACGTTCAGTCCACCGTTGACCGCATCGAGTTCGATGATGTCGCCGTCTTTCAACAAACCGATCGGACCGCCGATTGCAGCTTCAGGGCCGACGTGACCCACGCAGAAGCCGCGCGTTGCACCGGAAAAACGGCCGTCGGTGATCAGCGCCACTTTTCCGCCCATGCCTTGTCCATAGAGCGCCGCAGTCGTGGCAAGCATTTCGCGCATACCGGGTCCGCCGCGTGGGCCTTCGTAGCGGATGACGAGAACGTCGCCCTCTTTGTATTTGCGATTCTTCACGGCATCGAAGCAGGCTTCTTCACCGTCGAAGCAGCGCGCGGGGCCCGAGAACTTCAGCATGGATTGCTCCATGCCGGCGATCTTCACGATTGCGCCTTCGGGAGCGAGATTGCCCTTCAGGCCGACAACGCCACCAGTGACGGTGATCGGTTTGTTCGCAGGGTAAACCACGTCCTGATCCGGATTCCATTTCACCTTCGCGAGGTTCTCGGCAATCGTGCGGCCCGTGACGGTGAGGCAGTCGCCGTGCAGATAGCCGTGATCCAAGAGCGTCTTCATGATCATCGGGATGCCGCCGACCTCGAAGAGGTCTTTCGCGACATATTTTCCGCCCGGCTTGAGGTCGGACATATAGGGCGTCTTCTTCATGATCTCGGCAACGTCGAATAGATCGAACTTGATGCCGCACTCATGCGCGATTGCCGGAAGATGCAGCGCGCCATTCGTCGAGCCGCCGGTCGCGGCAACGACCGCCGCTGCGTTCTCCAGCGCCTTCAGGGTCACGATGTCGCGCGGACGAATCTGGCGTTGGATCAATTCCATGATCTTCTCGCCGGCTGCCGTGCAGAACTGATCGCGGATTTCGTAAGGAGCAGGTGCGCCTGCCGAATACGGCAGCGCAAGGCCGATCGCTTCGGAAACGGTTGCCATGGTGTTAGCCGTGAACTGCGCGCCGCAGGCGCCGGCAGACGGGCACGCGACCTGTTCGATTTCGTCGAGGTCCTCGTCGGTCATTGCGCCGACCGAGTGCTTGCCGACCGCTTCGAACATATCCTGCACGGTCACGGTCTGGCCGCGGAATTTTCCGGGGAGGATCGAGCCGCCATAAATGAAGATCGACGGCACGTTCAGACGGCACATCGCCATCATCATGCCGGGAAGAGACTTATCGCAGCCAGCAAGGCCGATCAGCGCGTCGTAAGCGTGTCCACGCATCGTAAGCTCAACGGTATCGGCAATCGCTTCGCGCGAAGGCAGCGAGGCGCGCATACCGGCATGGCCCATGGCGATGCCGTCGGTGACGGTGATGGTGCAGAATTCGCGCGGCGTACCGCCGGCGCTCGCTACACCCTTCTTCGCGGCCTGCGCCTGGCGCATCAGCGCGATGTTGCAGGGGGCGGCTTCATTCCAGCAGGACGCCACGCCGACGAACGGCTGGTGGATCTGCTGCTTGCTCAGACCCATTGCGTAGTAATACGAGCGGTGCGGCGCGCGTTCCGGGCCTTCGGTCACGTGCCGGCTGGGCAGTTTCGATTTGTCGAAAGTCTTGGCGTCCATTGTTCTTTGCCTTCAACCGCACCCCGCGCAGACGGATTCGCCTGCGCCCCCACGGGCGGCTCTTGATGCTTGGAAATCGGCGCGGTTTATGGCGCCTTCGCGGCGCGGAATGCATAGGCACCCCTCACCGTGACGATCATGCAACGGGTGTGGCGAAACAGTCACATCCGCTTTAACCAACTAGCGCACCGCACAACGGCACCCCATGGCAAAAGCCCAGAAATTGAAGGCCGGTTTCTTTGCCCGGAGCGTCCATCAGGTCGCGCCAGAGTTAATCGGGGCAACGCTGCTGGTTGACGGTGTCGGCGGGGTCATCGTTGAGGTCGAGGCGTATCACCATACCGATCCGGCCGCGCATTCCTTCGGAGGCATGACGGAGCGCAATGCGGTCATGTTCGGCCCTCCCGGTTATGCCTATGTCTATCGTTCCTATGGCATCCACTGGTGCCTCAACTTTGCCTGCGAGCAGGAAGGCTCGGCGAGCGCGATTCTGATCCGGGCGCTTGAACCAACCGAGGGTTTGGCCGCCATGCGGCGGCGGCGCGGACTGAAAGACGAGCGGTTGCTTTGCTCCGGGCCGGGCCGCCTCGCACAAGCGCTCGGCATCACCCGCGAGAAGCACAACGGCAAGCGCCTCGACCGCGCGCCGTTTGAAATCTTTGGACGCGAAAGCAAGCCGGAGATTGTCGCCGGTCCACGGATCGGAATTTCGAAGGCCGTCGAGTTGCCATGGCGGTACGGGATGAACGGGTCGCGCTACGTCAGCAAGAAATTCGTCTAGCCCTGCATCGCGTCGCGCATCGCTGCAGTGTCGAAATATTCGAAGAACTCAATGACCTTGCCGTCCGCGAAGCGGAATGAGTCCGCTTTCGGAGTCCATACCGTCTTTCCCGTTTTGCGCGCTCGCCAGCTGCAGCGGCCCATCATCACGACGCGGTCGCCCTGCGCCACGAAATGCTCGGTGCGAAATTCGATCATCTCCCAATCGAGCGTGAGGCCAGCGAAGTACCCGCGAAGCGCGTTCTTGTCCTCGTACATGGTCATGTAAGGAGCGGAACGCACAGACTGCGCGATCGAGCCAAATGCAATCTGGTCAGCGAACAAATCCATCCAATGCTCGACGCTCTTACCCTTGGTGTCGTGCCAAAGGCGATAGGCTTCGCGCAAAAGCGTAACGTTACGCGCCTCCTCGGACATCCCCCGATCCCCTCACGAGTCGCTCGCGCGAAACTAGCAGGCAGCCGTGTGCGTCGCCATTCCGACAGAAGAAGTCCGGGTAATTTATTTGCAAGGGCTCAAGCAACGTCCTTCAGGCGATCAAGCGCTTCCTTGATTTTCGCCTTGCGCTCTTCGGCTTCGGCGCGCCGCTCATTCTCTAGATCGAGGATTTCCTTGGGCGCGCGCGCGACGAAGTCCTTGTTTTCGAGCTTTTTATCGACGCGCTGGATGTCGGCATCGCATTTCGCGATTTCCTTCTCCAGACGCGAGCGCTCGGCCGCGAGATCGACGACACCGGCAAGTGGCAGTGCCGCGATTTCACCGCGAACGAGCAATTGCACCGAGCCTTTCGGCGGTGTAGCCGCAAACGTGATGTCCGAGAGCCTCGCAAGCCGCTTCAACGCTTCCATCCAGCGCTCGGCGCGGGCTTTGGTTTCGCCGCTTGCGATCAGTTGCAGCGGTATCTGCGTGCTGCCCGCGATGTTCATTTCCATGCGAACCGAACGAATGGCGGTAATCAGGTCCACGACCCAGCCTATTTCGGTTTCAGCCTTCGCATCTTCGAGACCCGAGAGCCTCGGCCATTCGGCGAGCGCGAGCATGGATTTACGCGGCATCCCCTCCTCGCCTTTCACGCGCCAGAGTTCTTCGGTGATGAAGGGCATGAAGGGATGCAGGAGCTTGATGATTTCGTCTAACACGAAGGCCGCGGTCGCCTGTGTCTCGGCTTTGGCCGCGCCATCGGCCCCGGTCAGCAAAGGCTTCGATAGTTCGACATACCAGTCGCAGAAGATCGACCAGACGAAACGGTATGCCGCGTTAGCCGCTTCGTTGAACTTGTAGGCCTCGATCGCTTCGGTGACTTCGCGGATCGCTTTCTCCGCCTCACTCAAGATCCACTTGTTCAGTGTTTCCTTGACCGACTTCGGATCGAACTTGTCATCGCGCTTTGCGCCGTTCATTTCGGCGAAGCGCGCAGCGTTCCAGATTTTGGTTGCGAAGTTGCGGTAACCTTCGACACGCGAGGTAGCCAACTTGATGTCGCGGCCTTGGGCAGCCATCGCGGCAAGGGTGAAGCGCAATGCGTCCGCGCCGTACTGGTCGATCAGTTCCAAGGGGTCCATCACGTTCCCCTTGGACTTCGACATCTTCGCGCCCTTCTCGTCACGGACGAGCGCGTGAATATAAACATCCTTGAACGGCACCTCTTTCATGAAGTGCAGGCCCATCATCATCATGCGGGCGACCCAAAAGAAGATGATGTCGAAACCGGTGACGAGCACGGTGGTCGGATAGAAGCGCGCAAGCTCAGGGGTCTTATCGGGCCAGCCTAATGTCGAGAACGGCCACAGCGCAGACGAAAACCAGGTGTCGAGAACGTCTTCGTCGCGCGTGAGCGGCTCGTCTTTGCCGTAATGCTTTTTCGCTTCTGCCTTGGCTTCCGCTTCGCTGTAGGCCACGAAGATTTTTCCATCGGGTCCATACCACGCCGGAATCTGGTGGCCCCACCAGAGCTGGCGAGAGATCGCCCATGGCCGGATATTCTCCAGCCATTCGAAGTAGGTCTTTTCCCAGTTCTTCGGAACGAAGGTCGTGCGGCCGTCGCGTACCGCTTTGAGCGGTTCCTGCGCCATGGTCTTCGCATCGACATACCATTGATCGGCGAGATACGGCTCAATCACAACGTTCGAGCGGTCGCCATGCGGCACCATGTGAACGTTCGGTTCGATCTTCGCCATCCACTCACGCGCTTCGAGCATTTCGATGATGGCCTTGCGCGCCTTGAAGCGGTCCTGGCCTTCGAGCGCGAGTACTTCCTGAAGATCGGCGCCACCGGCACCATTCAGAAAATCTTCGTTGCTCTTCAATACGAGCTTGGCTTCGGTCGTGAAGATATTGATGAGCGGAAGTTTGTGCCGCTGCCCAACCTCGAAGTCGTTGAAGTCGTGCGCGGGCGTGATCTTCACTGCGCCCGACCCCTTCTCCGGATCGGAATATTCGTCGGCGACAATCGGAATCTTGCGGCCGACCAGCGGCAGGATCACGTGTTTGCCAATTAGCTTTTTGTAGCGCTCGTCTTCCGGGTGAACCGCCACCGCGGTATCGCCGAGCATCGTCTCGGGGCGCGTGGTCGCGACGACAATAAATTCACTCGAACCTTCGATCGGATATTTGATGTGCCAGAGGTTGCCTTTGACTTCGATCTGCAGGACTTCGAGATCCGAGATCGTGGTGAGTAACTTCGGGTCCCAGTTCACAAGACGCTTGTCTTTGTAAATGAGGCCCGCGCGATAAAGCTCGACAAATACTTTCTGCACCGCGCGCGAAAGTCCTTCGTCCATCGTGAAGCGCTCGCGCCGCCAGTCGCAGGATGCGCCCAGCCGCTTCAACTGGTTCACGATGGTGCTGCCGGACTCCGCTTTCCATTCCCAGACGCGCTCGAGGAATTTATCACGTCCCATCTCGCGGCGGCCCGGCTCTTGGCGCTCCATCAACTGGCGCTCGACGACCATCTGGGTCGCAATGCCGGCGTGGTCGGTGCCCGGCTGCCAGAGCACGTCGCGTCCGCGCATACGCTCGAAGCGCGCGAGGATGTCCTGCAACGTATTGTTGAGTGCATGACCCATATGCAGCGAGCCAGTCACGTTCGGCGGCGGGATCACGATGGAATAAGGTGCTGCGTCCTTACGCTCCGGACGCATACAGTTAAACGCACCGGCCTCTTCCCAGGCGCGATAGATGCGGTCTTCGATTTCGGTCGGCTGGTAGGTCTTCTCTAACATGGGATTTCCGGCCCACCGATCTTGGTTGGCGCGCCTAAAAGCCTAAGCAAAGCTTGGGAGTCAATGAAGGCGGCTCAGCGGGCGCCGCGGGAGACCCGTTCGATCTCGGCGCGGACCATCCGCTCCACCAGACCCGGCAGATTGTCATCCAGCCACGCCTTGAGCATCGGCCGCAGCATCTCGCGGACCAGATCCTCGATGGTGCGGGAATTCTCGGAAAGAATGGTGCTGGCAAGCGAGCCGAATGCCGCCGATACCGCCGCGTTGGTTTCCTGCGAAAGCAGACGCTCTGTCGGGACCCGCGGCTGTTCATAAGTCATGGCCTGTGCGGGGGCCTGCTCGCGCATCGACTCCTCCCGGAAAACCACATCACCCGCTGGAACTTGGCGGAAATTCCCGGCCGGGGGCGATACGGGATCGCCAAGCTCGAGCACGTCGCCATCATCATCGGCCTGATCGGCCAGCATGGCGTCGATGTCGTCCTGGCTCATTGCAGGCTTTGCAGCGGCCGGAGGCGGTGGCGGCGCGGCATGAGGCTGTTGTGGCTGTGGCGCAGGCGAAGAAGCAGGAGCAGCCGCCGCTGCCTTGGCAACGTCCGGGTTGTCGTCTGCAATGATCCGCCGGATGGAGGCGAGAATTTCCTCCATCGACGGTTCTTGTGCACGCGCACTCTGAGACATTGAACTATCGCCTGCCGCAATCCTTTGGCAGCGCAGAGAGAATCACTCCGCGCACCTTGCGGGCACTATGGCATCGCGACTCTACGTGGCAAATGCCGCCTGAGCCTTAGACCCAGTATTTTGGACCCGGTATTTTGAACTGCGGCGAAAGGACTCTAGCGGCCGTCCGGCGTGCGAAGTCCGAACCAGCTATCCCGCACTTGATCGTAGTGAACCTCGGGCTGGTAGGTCTGGTTCTGCTGCGCCAGCTTCAGTTCGACGACGCTCAGGCGTCCGACCGAAGACAACAGCGAATAGGAAGCGACGACGCGGTCGCGCTGCGCGGTGATCAATGCCGACCGTGCCAGCACGAGTTCGGCCTGCGCATTCAGAACGTCGAGAGTCGTACGCTGGCCCACGCGAAATTCTTCACGCACGCCGTTCAGCGCGATTTCGGATGCCGCCACTTGAGCCTGCGCGGCTTCAACCTGGAAGCGGGACGCCGAAACGAGGCCCCAGGACTGAATCACAGCCGCACGGACCTGATCGCGCACGACATCGCTCTCGAGCTGGCGCTGGCCGGTGAGTTCCTTGGCCTGACGGACACGGGAATGCTCGGCACCACCCTGATAGAGCGGCACGGTCAGACGCAGACCCGCGGTCATGTCGAAGTTGTTGTAAACGCCGGGGCTTGGATCGGAGAAGCGCTGCGCACTCGCTTCAAGATTGAGCGTCGGCAGCAGCGAGCCTTCCGCAACTTTCACCTGCAACTGCGCGGTATCGACGCCGTGGCGGGTCGCCTGAATTGCCGGATGCTTGCCGAAGGCTTCTGCGACCGCGGCATCGAGCGAAGCGAGCGTGAGCTTCGTGTAGGGCTGCGCTGGCTTCAGTGCGCCGGGATCGCTGCCGATATCGCGGCGATACGCGGCGCGCGAGGCATTCAGATTTGCCTGCGCGGCGCTGAGCTGCGACTCCGCCGCACGCAGCCGCGCCTGCGCCTGCGCGACGTCGGTGCGCGTCAGTTCGCCGACCTGAAAGCGGTCGTTGGTCGCGCGCAACTGCTCGTTCAGCGCCTGCACGTTCTGCTGCTGCAACTGCACGATCGCGGTGTCGCGGATCACGTTCATGTAGGCGCTGACCGCATCGAGCAATACGTTCTGCTCGGTGTTGCGAAGCGTCTCGCGCGCTGCGAGCACTTGGCTCTCTGCGGAGCGGACTAAGTTGCCGGTCTGGAAGCCGTTGAAGATGTTCTGCTGCGCCGTAACACCGTAACCGCGCGGATAATTACGGAGGTTGTTGGTGGTGCCGGCCGGAGACTGCGTGCGGCTGCGATCGACGTCGGCTTGCGCGTTACCAAACACCTGCGGGCGATAGCCTGCGAGCGCCTGTGGCACCTGTTCATCAACAACACGGACCGCCGCGCGCTGCGCATTGATCGTCGGGTTCGCGAAATAAGCGTTGATCAACGCCTGCTCCAGACTTTGGGCCTGAGGCGCAGCAGTCGAAGCGGCCAGAATGCAGACGGCGCCGGCGAGACGAACGGCGCACGGATATTTCGACTTCATAGACGGCATACGCACCCTCGCCAGCCTTCTTACGCGGCGGTCGCAGGGTTCCCTGATGTGGACCGGACAATAGTGGACGGACCGGCCTTGGCAAACCGCGCAGGGCCGCTCTCCAGCCTTTCCTCGCCGACTGCTGCGCTACCGCAACACCTCGAATTGTGACGAAGAGGCTTTCCGCAGCGGAAAGCCTAGAAAACGAAGCTCTTTGGTGCCTCAAAACCGGGAAGCGGCGGAATGGCCGCATCGAACAGACGCCGTGCGCTGACGTGTCCTCCGGTCCGGACGTAGAGCATCGCCCTCGCCGCGCTGTCTTTTCGAATCACGGCAGCAAGGCGACCGCCGTCCCGAAGCTGGCCGGTCAGTGCACTCGGGATTTCTTCTACCGCTCCACCGATCAGGATCGCGTCATAGGGAGCGGCCTCGGCCCATCCCGCCGACGCCTTGCCGGATACGACTTCGACGTTGGCAGTGCGGAGCAACTTCTTGGCACTCGCCGCGAGCGTAGTATCTTCCTCAACCGCAACGACGCTGTGAGCAATACTAGACAGCACCGCCGACGAGTACCCGGTCGCACAACCGATATCGAGCACCTTGGCACCCGGCGCGATTTCGAGCGCCTGCAAGAGCCGCGCAAGCACCATCGGCTCCATGAGATAGCGCGCGGGCGCACTACCGGCCGCCTCAAGGACGCACAGATCCTCGTCGATATAAGCAAGGCTCGCGCGCGCATCGGGCACGAATTTCTCGCGCGGCACTTCGAGCATGGCCGAGATCACCGCTGCGTCGGTGACATCGTTCACGCGGACCTGACCGTCCACCATCGTCCGTCGTGCCTGAGCAAAATCGATCATAAGGGCGCTTTCCGGAACCTGTTTCAGGCCAGAATTGGTCCAATAGGGTAAAAAAGGCAAGCGTTACAGCGCGTTTATAGGGGTACAGACGCTCCGTTAATTGCCCGGTGACGGCCGCTTTGCTACACCCCGCCCCGTGCCGCAGGCTATTCGCGGCCGGGATGGCCACGTGGCGGAGTGGTTACGTAGCGGACTGCAAATCCGCGTACCCGAGTTCGATTCTCGGCGTGGCCTCCAATTCTTCTTTTCGAGAACATTTTCCCATGGATGTTCCTGCGGGTTTTGAGCCGTTTGGCCGGAAGAGCCCGGTGACGGAGCCGTGGGAGCCGATCTATTGCAAGCGAACGCCAGAAGCGGTCGTACTTGCCGTTAGGCTCGCAAAATCCCACACCAACGCACGCGGCTTCGCGCATGGCGGCTTCATCTCCGCGCTTGCCGACAATGCCATGGGCCACTCGCTCGTCACGACGAAGTTAGATTGGGAAAAGAAGAGTGCGATTACGGTGAGCCTCACCGTGGACTTTCTCGGCTCGGCGCAGGTCGGCCAATGGGTCGAGTTCACCACGACCTTCATCAAGGCGGGCGGCACGCTCTGCTTTACCCAGTGCTTCGTGACCGCCGACGGCGTGCCGTGCGCACGGGCCAACGCGACCTTCCGGGTGGTGGATCGGACCGGCTGATAAGGGCAGTTGGCAACACCCGCCGAAGCTGTTTATACGTCCCCCCGCGCGGTCACCGCGCCTGTTCCGCGGTAGCTCAGTGGTAGAGCAATCGACTGTTAATCGATCGGTCGTAGGTTCGAATCCTACCCGCGGAGCCAGCTTTTAAAGCTCGGCATTTTCACCACATCCTTTTCTAAGTATTCATCGGCGCTGGGAACCTGGGCGAATCTCTCGAGGTACCATTGCTCGTCCGACCCTTGTGAAGGCCATTCAATTCTCTAAAATATAAGGAGGGATTGGAATGCCAAGACAATGAAGCCAGTTGCAGCTGACTACGGGTACGATGTTGCCTGGAACGACGATCACTATGTAATTTCCTACAAGCGCGGGCAGTTCGGCGCGCCTTATATACTGCTTCTGATCATCCCTTGTTTCGCGCTTGCCATTGCCACGACAGTTGTCATCTCTAGATTGCCTCTGCTCGACCAGATTCCGTTTATCTTCATGTTTCTTTTCTTTGGCTTCGGCTTTCTGGCCGGCGCGATTTACTACCTCAACACCCTGCGCAAGCCACGAACCATAGCAATCTATAAAGACAGCGTGCTTTTGAATGGGCTTAACTACGAGCAGCAGCACATAAAAGACCTGTACGTTTCAGGACCCAACATCGCGCGTGCATCAGTCCAGTTAGATAATCGCGTTTCTACTGGTTCAATGCTTGGCGCGGCGGGTGTCTTTGGCGTTGCCGGAGTCGCCGCTTCCGGACTCGGAGCGCTCACGCAGGCAACCAACAATGTCGGTGCTCTTATCGGTGGCGCCGGAGTCGCAATTTCAAACAGTCAAAAGAAGAAGTCGGGCTGGTCAATTCATTTCGACTACGGGCAGAAGCCCGTGCGCGTGGCTTATGGACTAAACGAGAAACAGGCAGCCGCTATGGCGCAAGACCTGTATCGACTAATCTTCGTAGAGTTTTGATAAGCAGTCGTTTTAACACCCATGCAGCTCTGAAAATATAAAGTTTACAAGCCCGCATCCTGCCGAATGCTTTCCGGTTATTGTGATGCATGAGCTCCCGCCCCGTCCTCGTCTGGCTCCGGAACGATCTTCGTCTCTCAGACAACCCTGCCCTTCATGCCGCAGCGAAAAGCGGCGCGCCGGTCATCGCGCTTTATATCCTCGAAGAAGCGAAAGGCTTGCGTCCGATGGGATCTGCCTGGCGCTGGTGGCTTGCAGGGTCGCTGCGTGCGCTTACTGAAAATCTTCGGGCGCGCGGCGTTTCGCTCGTGCTGCGCAAGGGCGACCCGCGGAAGATCATCGCGGAAATCGCGCGGGAAGCGCAGATTGGCGCGGCGTACTGGAACCGGCGCTACGTTGTTGCCGAGACGAAACTCGATACCGAAATTGAACAGCATCTTCTTGCGAACGACTGCACGGTCGAAACTTTCAATGCTTCATTGTTGAACGAGCCGTGGTCGATCCAAAGCAAAGCGGGTGGGCCGATCCGCGTTTTCACGCCTTACTATAGAGCGAGTGAGGAACGCGGCAATCCGCGCGAAGTGACCGGCGATCTTCGCAAACTCATCGCTGCGAAAGCGCCGAATAGCGAAACGCTAGCAGACTGGAAGCTCGAGCCCACAAAACCCAATTGGGCGAAGGATATGAATGCGTCGTGGACGCGCGGCGAAGGCGGCGCGAAAGAACGGCTCAAGGATTTTCTCGGCGACGCATTGAAAGGCTACGCTGAACATCGTGACCGCCCCGACATCGACGGCACCTCCCGCCTGTCGCCTTATCTCGCGCATGGGGAAATCAGCCCGCACCAAATCGTCCAAGCATCGCCTGCGCGTGGACGCGATGCGGATAAGTTTCACGCGGAGCTGGGCTGGCGCGAATTCTCGTACCATCTGCTGCATCACTATCCCGCGCTCTCGCGCGAGAACTTCCAGCGCCGCTTCGATGCGTTTCCGTGGCGCGACGACAACAAGTCGCTCGCCCGCTGGCAACATGGCTTGACCGGCTACCCCATCGTCGATGCCGGGATGCGGCAACTCTGGCGCACGGGGTGGATGCATAACCGCGTACGCATGGTCTGCGCTTCGTTTCTCATCAAGCATCTGTTGCTCAACTGGCGGCTCGGCGAAGCATGGTTCTGGGATACGCTGGTCGACGCCGACCCCGCGAACAATGCGGCGAGCTGGCAGTGGGTCGCGGGCTCCGGCGCGGATGCAGCGCCGTATTTCCGCGTGTTCAACCCGATCCTTCAGGGCGAGAAATTCGACGCGGAGGGGAGCTATGTGCGGAACTGGATTCCGGAGATTGCCGCCCTCCCCAACGATTACATCCATAAGCCGTGGACTGCCTCGCCGCTCGAACTCGCAGCGGCGGGTGTAGCGCTCGGCAAGACCTATCCCGCCCCAATTGTCGATCATCAGGAAGCGCGGGAGCGTGCGTTGCGCGCATTCCAGACCTTGAAGGGATAGCGTTGCGTCGCTCCTGCAGCGCGGGTACGTTCAATTCAACTCAACCCACGAATTTTCTGTGAATTGCCCTTTATGGATTTCCGCAAAGACATCGTCGATGCCGTCGGCAACACACCGCTGATCCAGCTATGGCGCGCCTCTCAGGCGACTGGCTGCAACATTCTCGGCAAGGCCGAATTCATGAATCCCGGTCAATCCGTGAAGGATCGTCCGGCAAAGCAGATGATTTTGGAAGCGGAGAAACGCGGCGAGTTGAAGCCGGGTGGCATCGTGGTCGAGTCAACCGCGGGCAACACCGGCATCGGCCTTGCGCTGGTTGCAAACTCTCGCGGCTACCGCACCATCATCGTGATCCCCGAAACGCAGAGTCAGGAAAAGAAAGATATGCTGCGGCTCTGCGGCGCTGAACTCGTCGAAGTGCCGGCGCTGCCCTACTCCAATCCGAACAACTATCAGCACGTCGGCAAGCGCCTCGCGGATGCGCTTCGCAAAACCGAGCCAAACGGCGTCATCTTCGCCGACCAGTGGAATAATCTCGATAACCGCCGCGCGCATTATCTGTCGACCGGTCCGGAAATCTGGACGCAGACCGAAGGCAAGGTAGATGCGTTCATCTGCTCGGTCGGCACCGGCGGCACAATCGCGGGCACTTCTTTGTTTCTTAAAGAGAAGAACAAGAACATCCTGATCGGTTGCGCCGATCCGCATGGCGCCGGAATGTACAACTACTTCAAGACCGGTAAGGCGGATCCGACCAAAGGCGACAGCGTCACCGAAGGCATCGGGCTCAACCGCGAAACGGTGATGATCAAAGACATCAAAGTCGACCGGCCGTATCTCATTCCCGACGACGAAGCGCTGCCTTGCGTGTTCGATCTTCTGGAACATGAAGGGCTGGTGCTTGGCGGTTCGTCGGGCATCAACATCGCGGGCGCGATCCGCATGGCCAAGGAAATGGGTCCCGGCCACACCATCGTGACCGTGCTTTGCGATTACGGCACGCGCTACCAGACCAAAATTTTCAATCCAAAATTCCTACGCGACAAGAAGCTGCCGGTGCCGGATTTTCTGGAGCGCAAAATCGCGATCCCAGGCAAAGACAAACTCTTTGTTTGATGCGCGGTTGACGCATCCGCGCGCTTATTCTTAGGTGACTTGTTCTTAGGTAACTTTGCCAGCCAGCGGCACGGCCGCGAGCGAGCCATTCAGCACACATCACGAGGCTCATCATGCTCGACACCGCGAAACTCACCGAACTCAAGCGCAAAATCGCCGAGAACCCCAGCGTCGTGATCGAATTCGCGGCGAAGGAGCATGGCGTGACCTGCCAGACGATCCTCGAAGCGTTGCCGGACGAGATGCGCAAATTCGCACCCGGCGACAAGTTCATCGAGACCATGGACGATATCTCGACCTGGGGTGACATGACCACGATCATCAATACCGATGACGGCATTTTCGAAATCGGCGGCGCGATGCCGAAGGGTACGCTCGGCCACGGGTATTTTAATCTCGGCGGCTCCGCGGGACTGCACGGGCATCTAAAACATGACCGTTGCGGCGCAGTCGCCTTTGTCGAGCGCGAGTTCAATAATAAGAAATCCGCCTTCGTCTCCTTCGTGAATGTCGACGGCGGCATCATGTTCAAGGTCTTCGTCGGCCGCGACGAAAAACGCGAACTGAAAGAAGACCAACTCACGAAATTCCGCGTGCTGCGCGACAAATTGTGCGGAGCATCGTGAGCCGGTTGCGCTTCGCGCGCGGCTAGCCGAAAGTCGGCGGGTTCGTCACCGGAACCCGTCGATGTCCGCATCCGATACATTCGTCACGCCTGAATGGCTTGAGGCCGAGCGCGAGAAGCCCGACCTCGTCGTCGTCGATGCCTCGTGGTATTTGCCCGCGATGAAACGTGACGGCCGCGCGGAATATCACGCGGCACACATACCCGGCGCTGTCTATTTCGATATCGACGAAGTAAAGGACATCAACTCCACGCTTCCCCATATGCTGCCGCCGCCGGAAGTGTTTTCGCTGCACATGGCACGGCTCGGGATTTCCGACGGGCAGCGGATCGTGGTCTATGACGGCGCGGGATTGTTCTCAGCGCCCCGCGTCTGGTTGACGTTCAAGATTTTCGGCGCGAAGAATGTCCATATTCTCGAAGGCGGACTTCCCGCATGGCGCGCGAAGAATTTTCCGGTTGAGAGCGGTTCCGTCACGCGCGAACCCGGCCGCTTCAAGCCCAGACTCGATAAAGACGCCGTCGCCAATCTTGAACGCGTCGATAAGGCGTTGAAGAACGGCACGGCGCAAGTCGTAGATGCACGACCGGCGGGACGCTTCCGCGGAGAAGACCCCGAGCCGCGCGCAGGCATTCAATCGGGGCACATTCCCGGCAGCATCAACGTCCCGTCGAGCGCCGTCGTGAAGGACGGAAAACTTGCCTCTCCTTCGGAGATCAAGAAAGCATTCGACGACGCAGGTCTCGACCCGGATCAGCCGATCATCGCAAGCTGCGGCTCGGGCGTTTCGGCCGTGATACTCTGGCTCGCATTGGAGGCGATCGGCAAAAAGCCGGCTGCGCTCTATGACGGCTCATGGTCGGAATGGGCTGCCAATCCTAATATGCCGAAAGCTACCGGCCCTGCGAAGAAGCGTTGAAAAAAACGATGCCCGGCAAACCTGTCGTCACCGGATTTTTTCACGAGCCGACCTTCTCCATCGTTTATCTCGTCGAAGACCCGGCGACGAAGGCGGCCGCGATCATCGATCCCGTGCTCGATTACGACGAGAAGTCCGGGCGCGTATCCCACGAATCCGCCGAAGCCCTACTAAGTGAGATCGCCAGACGTGGGCTGAAAGTCGAATGGATTCTCGACACGCATCCGCACGCAGACCATTTTTCCGCTGCGGTCTATCTGAAGGAAAAGCTCGGCGCCCCCACCGCAATCGGCGAGCGGATCACGGAAGTGCAGAAGCTCTGGAAGGATATCTACAACCTTCCCGATTTCCCCGCCGATGGTTCGCAATGGGACAAATTGTTTGCCGACGGCGAAACTTTCAAAATCGGCTCGCTGGAAACACGGGTCATGCATTCGCCGGGACATACGCTTTGCTCGATTACCTATGTCGCGGGTGACGCCGCATTCGTTCACGACACGCTGTTTCAGCCCGATTACGGCAGTGCGCGTTGCGACTTTCCCGGCGGCAGCGCGGCGCGGCTTTACGATTCGATCAAGCAAATTCTGGCGCTTCCCGGCGAGACGCGCCTTTTCACGGGCCACGACTATATGCCCGATGGCCGCCCTCCGCAGTGGGAGTCGACCGTCGCCGAGCAAAAGAAATCGAACAAGCACTTTGGCAGCAATCCGACACGCGATGAATATGTGAAGGTTCGCGAAGCGCGCGATAAGACATTGCCAATGCCGAAACTAATCCTGCACGCCTTGCAGGTGAACATACGCGGCGGACGTCTGCCGTCCCCGGAAGATAACGGCCGCGTCTACCTGAAACTTCCGATCTGCGCGCTGTAATCTACGGAAGAATTTGCGAAAGGAAGCGCTTGGTGCGCTCGTGGCGCGGATTGGAAAAAAATTCTTCCGGCCGGTTCGCTTCGATGATCTGACCTTCGTCCATGAAGATGATGCGGTCCGCGACCTGACGCGCAAAACCCATTTCATGCGTCACGATCAGCATGGTCATGCCGTCGTCGGCGAGGCTACGGATTGTGTCCAACACTTCCTTGATCATTTCCGGATCGAGCGCCGAAGTAGGCTCGTCGAACAGCATGATCTTCGGATTCATGCAGAGCGCGCGGGCGATCGCGACGCGTTGTTGCTGGCCGCCGGAAAGCTGCGCCGGATATTTGTTCGCCTGCTCCGGAATCCGCACCCGCGTCAGAAACTTCATCGCGACTTCTTCGGCTTCCGCCTTCGGTCGCCCACGCACCCAGATTTGCGCCAAGGTGCAATTTTCCAGCACGCTAAGGTGCGGAAACAGATTGAACTGCTGAAACACCATGCCGGCATCCGCCCGCACCGCATCGATGCTACGCAGATCCGAGGTGAGTTCGATGCCGTCGACGACGATACGGCCGGACTGATGTTCCTCAAGCCGGTTGATGCAACGGATCAATGTGGACTTGCCGGAACCGGACGGCCCGCAGATGACAATGCGCTCTTTCCGCGCGACCGTGAGATCGATGTCGCGCAAAACATGGAACGCGCCGAACCATTTATTGACGCCAGTCATTTCGACGGCGACTACATCTGACGACATCGCAGGATCAGTCATCGCATTGCTCCTTCGACCCGTAACGCGTTACTCCCGGCACGGTGCTCCAGAAACAGCGAGTAGCGCGACATTGCAAAACAGAACACGAAATAGATCATCCCCGCGAACGCAAAGCCGGTGTAGAGCGTGGTCGGCGATGACCAGTTCGGATCGGAAAACGCCGAGCGCACTTGACCCAAAAGATCGAGGATCGCGACGATCTGCACGAGCGTCGTATCCTTGAACAGGCCGATGAAATTATTGACGATGCCTGGAATCACGTGCGTCAGGGCCTGCGGCAACACGATAAGCCCCATGGTTTTCCAGTAGCCTAACCCGAGTGCTGCAGCACTTTCATATTGATGTTTCGGCACTGCTGCGAGACCGCCGCGCACGACTTCAGCCATGTAGGCACCCGAGAACAGCGCGACGCCGATCAGCGCCCGCACAAGCCGCTCGATACTCGCGCCGCCCGGCAGAAACAGCGGCAGCATATAGGTCGCGAAGAACAGCACCGTAATCAGCGGCACGCCGCGCCAGAATTCGATGAAGACGATACTGGTCCAGCGTACGAGCCGCATCTGCGAGCGGCGGCCGAGCGCTAACAGAACGCCGATCGGAAGTGCCGCGACTATACCCGTGATTGCGACGACCAGCGTGACCAGCAATCCGCCCCACTCGCGCGTCTCGACCCAGCGCAGACCGAAATCAGCATCGACCGGCGCGATAATCAGCGCGAGCGATACGAATACGATCGCCATCGCCTTTAACGAAGTCACGAAGCGCGTGCCGAACAGCCGGGCGATTATCGCTACCGCCCCCGTCAGCAATATCGCTGAGGCGATGAAGTCTATCCAGAATGTGCCACGGAACCCGCCTCTGCTGCCAAGTTCGACATGACCGGAAACTCCGATGAAGCGCGCGATTGCACTAAGATCGATGAACTCCGGTATTCGAACGAAACGTCCGAGCAAGAAGCGCTGCGGGTCGAGATTGCCGCCGGTGAGGAGCACAAAGCCCGCAACCGGATAGATTCCGAAAAACAGAAATGCGTTGAACCGCTTGAAGGGCGCGGACGGGATAAGCAGCGGGATCAGCAGCAACGCACCGACGAAGAAGACGAGGTTCGGGCGCCAGAGTTCTTCGTAAGGATAGAAGCCATAGACAAACTGATTGAGCTTCGCCGCGACGAACGGCCAGCAGGCGCCGGCAGCGTTCAGACAAGCATCGCGATCCTTTCCGGTCCAGATCGCATCGAACACAAGAAAGCGGAACAGAGGCATCGCGACCAGAACGAACGCCGCAAAGCCGATGATTGTCATTGCAATATCGGCAGGCGTCGCGAAGAGACGACGTGCGAACCAGCCCCACAGTCCTGTCGCCGCAAACGGCGCAGCGCGTGGCGGCAGCGTTTCCATGCGCACGAAGGCAGCGCTCATCTCATCGCTCCCTTAGCGCAATGCGCCTGTTGTAGATATTCATGACAAAAGAGATCACAAGCGAGATCACGAGATAGACCAGCATGGTGATGCCGAGAATCTCGATCGCCTGCCCGGTGTTGTTCAGCGTCGTGCCGGCAAACACCGAAACCAGATCGGGGTAACCGATGCTGACCGCGAGCGAGGAGTTTTTGAACAGATTCAGATACTGACTGGTCAGCGGCGGCACGATCACGCGCATCGCCTGTGGCACAACGACGAGTTGTAAAAGTTTGGAGCGGCGCAAGCCCAAGGCCCGCGCGGCTTCGGTTTGTCCGCGTGGCACCGCGAGAATGCCGGCGCGTACGATTTCAGCGATGAAGCCCGCGGTATAAGTCGAGAGCGCGATCAAAAGTGCCAGAAACTCCGGGATGATCCGCAAACCGCCGTTGAAATTGAAGCCCTTCAGCTCGGGGCGATCTACTGTCACGCCAACCTTCAGAAAGAAGAATACGAACAGCGGTGCGACCACAATCAGCAAGAGCGAGAACGGCCAAGTCTTCAATGCCGTCCCCGTTTGCACGCGATAGCGCCTCGCGAGCGCAGTCATGACAATCGACAGCAGAATCCCGGCGGCTGCGACAGCGGCAACGATACCAATTCCGTCGCCGAACATCGGCTTCGGCATCAGGATGCCGCGGTTGTTGATAAAAATATCGCCGAAGAACGTGAAGCTCTGGCGCGGTCCCGGCAACGCGGCGAGTACTGCGAGATACCAGAACAAGATCTGAAACAGCAGCGGCAGGTTGCGGATCAGTTCGACATAGCCGCCGCAAAGGCGCGCGATGATCCAGTTTTGCGAAAGCCGGCCAATGCCGACGAGAAAGCCGATGACGGTGGCGAACAGGACACCGAGCGCAGACACGAAAAGTGTGTTCAGGAGGCCTACGAGAAAAGCACGTGCGTAGGTATTGTTTTCATTAAATGAGATCAACGTCTGGCTAATCGAGAACCCAGACTCGATCCAGAAGAAATCGAAACCGATCGGGATGCGTTGCGTGATGATGTTCTGGCGCGTGGTCCGGTAGATGAACCAGCCAATCAGAACAACGAGCGCAACCAGCAGAATCTGGATCACGGCCGAGCGCACGCCAGGCCGGAAAATCCAGCTCGACTTCAGCTTCTCACGGCGAACCGGAACATCGGTCATCCGACGATCCTCCGGTTCACCCTGCTATCTTGCTTAAGAGGCCGCGATCAACGTACCGGCGGCGCATATTGGATGCCGCCTTTGTTCCAGAGTTTGTTCAGACCGCGGTCGATCTTGAGGCGCGAGCCCTCGCCGACGTTGCGGTCGTAAATTTCGCCGTAATTGCCAACATGGCGAATGATACGAACGATCCAGTCGTTGGTCAGGCCGAACTGCTCGCCGTAATTGCCTTCGATGCCGAGCAAGCGCTTTACGTCCGGACGATCAGATTTCAGCCGCTGCTCCAGCGTCTTCTGGCTGATGTCGTATTCCTCGGCGTTGAGCATCGCGAACAGCGTCCACTTCACGATGTCGAACCACTGATCGTCGCCGTGGCGCACGAGCGGCCCCAGCGGTTCTTTCGAAATCAGTTCGGGCAAGATCATGTGCTCGTCGGGTTTGGCGAGCTTCAGGCGCTCGGCGTAAATCTGCGAGACGTCGGTCGTAAACACGTCGCAGCGGCCGCTTTCGTATGCCTTGATGACTTCGTCAGCAGTGTTGAAGACCACCGCTTCGTATTTCATGTTGTTCGAACGGAAGTAGTCGGCAAGGTTGAGCTGGGTAGTCGTGCCGCTTTGCGTGCAGACCGTCGTGTTCGAGAGCTCAAGTGCGGACGAGACTTTCGCGGACTTGCGGACCATGAAGCCCTGTGCGTCATAATAAATCACGCCGGCAAAGTTGAACCCGAGCTGCGTATCGCGCGAACTGGTCCAGGTCGTGTTGCGGGAAAGCAGATCGACTTCACGCGACTGCAGGGCCGTGAAGCGGTCCTTCGCGGTCAGCGGCAGAAACTTCACTTTCGTGGGATCGTTGAAGATTGCCGCGGCAAGGGCACGGCAGAAATCCACGTCGATGCCGTTCCAGTTACCCTTGTCGTCGGGCTGCGCGAAACCGGCGAGACCGCCGGAGACACCGCAAAGAATAGAACCGCGCGCCTTGATGTCGTCGAGCGTGGCTGCCTGCGCGGCGCCAGCCGATGCAAAGGTAAGAGCAAGTGAAAATAAGATCGTCGACCGTTTCATTTGATCACTCCTGCCGGTATCGGCTCTTGTTTTTGTCCCCGTCCTGCGAAGAGTATGGCAGACAAATTCGCGCTTCGCGCGGGGGTTCTCTAGCGCTTTATCACAGGCTAAAAGCCGATATAGGTCAAGCATTTAAGGTAGCTCTCCGAAGGCGGCAGCCGCGAGAGGGAAGGTCTGGAACCGGCAATGGCGACAAAAAAAAGCGGCAGCACAGCCTCCTACCGGCCAGCGACTTCCCTTGTGCTCGCTGGGCGCACTCCTTTCGAGCACGAAGGCTTCGTGAATACTCCGCTCTACCGGGGTTCTACGGTGCTCTCCGAAACCTATGACGACCTCGTCCATCATCGAGGCCGATACGCATATGGCCGGCGCGGCTCGCCGACGCTGGAGGCGCTTTCGACCTCGCTTGCTTCATTTGAGAAGAGCGCGGGTGTGTTGCTAACGCCGTCTGGGCTCTCCGCCGTTGGCACGGCGTTGCTCGCTGTCGTCAAGGCAGGCGACAATATTCTGGTCGCTGACACGGTTTATCAGCCGACGCGCAAGATATGCGACGGCGTGTTGAAGCGCATGGGCGTGGAAACAACCTATTTCGATCCGCTAATCGGCGCGAATATCAAGTCGCTCTTGAAGAGCAACACCAGCGTCGTGTTTCTCGAAGCGCCCGGCTCGCAAACCTTCGAAATGCCGGACGTGCCCGCGATTGCCAAAGTCGCGCGCGAGCATGGCGCAGTGAGTCTCCTGGACAACACTTGGGCGACTCCGCTTTTCTTCCGGCCGCACGAACACGGTGTGGACATTTCAATTCAGGCCGGCACGAAATATCTCGGCGGTCATTCCGACATCAACCTCGGCACAATCTCCGTCAGCGATGCCACACTCTACAAGCGTGTGCTGATCACGCATGGCGATCTCGGCATCAATCCCGGACCGGAGGACGTCTATCTTGCGTTGCGCGGTATGCGGACAATGAGCATCCGGCTCGATCGGCATATGGAGTCAGGGCTTCGTATTGCGCGATGGCTGCAAGCGCAGCCGGAGGTGCTGCGCGTGATGCACCCGGCGCTCGAAAGCGATCCGGGTTACGCGATCTGGAAGCGCGACTTCTCTGGTGCCTGCGGATTGTTCTCGTTCATCCTGAAGCCGGAATACGCGAAAAACATCGCGGCGTTCTTCGATACGCTCGCGCTATTCGGCATGGGGTATAGCTGGGGCGGTTACGAGAGCCTTGCCATTCCGTTCGATTGTAAAGGCTATCGCACGGCGACGAAATGGAATCCGGGCGGGCCGGCCGTGCGCCTGCATATCGGCCTCGAAGATCCGGAAGACCTGATGGATGACCTCGCCGCGGGTCTCGCCAAGCTCGCGTAAGTTATACGCGGAGCTTGCCGACGAAGGGGTGCGTGCTCGACAATCCGCCATCGACCGGGAACGCCTGCCCATTCACGTAGGACGAGTCATCGCTTGCCAGGAACAGCGCCATCGCGGCGATCTCTTCAGGCTCGCCGTGACGCTGTTGCGGATTGATCTGGCCTAACTTCTGCGTCGTTCCCCTGCCCTTGGCATAATCGAATATCGGCTTGGTCATGCCGGTTTCGATCAGCCCCGGACAGATCGCGTTGATACGGACACCCGTGCCGGAGAGCGAGCTTGCCGTCGTCTGCACCAGACTGATGACGCCCGCCTTGCTCGCGCTGTATGGATGACCGCCCGCATTCGCGCGAAGACCGGCGACCGATGCGGTGCAAACAATCGAACCCTTGCCCTGCTTAATCATCAAGGGAACTACATTCTGAATCGCAAGGAACGGTCCGATCAGATTGACGCGGAGAATTTCCTTCCACATCTCGACCGTTTGCTCCGTCAACGGCACGAGACCGCCGCTAATGCCGGCATTCGCATAGATCGCATCCACGCCACCGAAGGCAGAAACGGCTTTGGCGACATAAGCTTTCACTTCGGCTTCGTCACCGGCGTCGGCCGCCATCGCAATCGCCTTGCCGCCGTCTTTTGCAATCAATGCGACAGTTTCTTCGACAGCGTCTTTCGTCTTGTCGACCGCGAGCACCGATGCGCCTTCAGCTGCGAACAGGCGCGCGGATGCGCGGCCGATGCCGCTGCCAGCACCTGTCACTATCGTGCGCTTACCTTCCATTCTCGCTTTACCCATGACGTACTCCTCGAAATCGTGCGTGATTATTTCTTGAATTTAGCGGCGAGCGTATCCGCGCCCTTGGCGACGAGCCCGAGGTCGGAACCGACGGCCACGAAGGTGTAGCCCCATTCGATATAGCGGCGCGCTTCTTCCTCGACTGGCGTAAGAATGCCCGCGGGCTTGCCGACTTTTTTCAGTCGTGTCGCGACATCCTGAATTGCTTTCTGCACCTCGGGATGTTGCGGATTGCCAATATGGCCGAACGACGCCGAGAGATCGGCGGGACCGACGAATACGCCGTCCACGCCATCGACACTCGCAATCGCCTCTAACTGTTCAAGCGCTTCACGCGTCTCAGTCTGCACCAAAAGACAGATTTCAGAATTTGCCTTCTTCAAATAATCCTTGGTGCGGCCGTAACGGCTTGCGCGGCCGCTTCCCGTTATGCCGCGCACGCCTTCCGGTGGATAACGTGTCGCCGCCACCGCACGCCTCGCTTCTTCCGCGTTCTGCACGAATGGCACGAGGATCGACTGCGCGCCGACATCGAGAATGCGCTTGATCAGCACGGTGTCATTCCATGCCGGCCGTACGATAGGTGTCGCGGTGCCGCGCTGCACGGATTGCAGTTGCGCCATTACTGCCGGCAACTCGTTCGGCGAATGCTCGGTGTCGAGCAACAGCCAATCGAACCCGCTGTAAGAAACAATCTCGGTGACGATGTTGCTGCAAAGGCTATTCCAGAGACCGATCTGCAATTTGCCCGCGGCAATCGCGTGCTTGAACTCGTTACGCTGCAATTCCATTTGACCTGACCACTTTCTGCTTTCCTCGGCGCGCGGTGCCATTTCATACGACGTGTGGAATTCTGCAAGGCTCACTTGCCGCCCAATAGACTCCGCACCGAACTCTTCCATCCCGAAAGTTTGCGCTGCCGCATGGCGGCATCCATGCGCGGCGTGAAGCGGCGCTCCAAACGCCAGTTATCACCGAACTGGTCCGGCGGCGGCAATACGCCCGAGGCCAAGCCTGCGAGATAGGCCGCGCCCATCGCCGTCGTTTCCTTCACGATCGGACGATCAACAGGAGCTGCTAGGATGTCCGCGAGCCGCTGCATGGTCCAGTCGGAAGCAACCATGCCGCCATCGACGCGAAGCACGGTCGCGGCACCCTTCGCCTGCGGCCAGTCCGCCTGCATCGCTTCGAGAAGGTCGGCGGTCTGATAACAAACGCTTTCAAGCGCCGCGCGTGCAAATTCCTTCGGACCGCTGTTGCGGGTCAGACCAAACATCGCGCCGCGCACTTCCGAATTCCAATGCGGAGCGCCGAGACCGACGAATGCCGGCACGAGATAAACATCCTGATTTTCGTCGGCTGCTTCCGCGAGCGGCCCGGTTTCGGAAGCGTGCTTCACGATGCCGAGCCCGTCACGCAGCCACTGCACAGCGGCCCCCGCGATAAAGATTGAGCCTTCGAGCGCATAGGTGCGCTTGCCGTTTAATTGATAGGCGATTGTCGTCAGCAGGCGATTCTTCGAGGCGACCGGATTTGCACCGGTATTCAGCAACGCAAAGCAGCCGGTGCCGTAAGTCGATTTCATCATTCCGGGGTTGAAACAGGCCTGCCCGACTGTCGCCGCCTGCTGATCGCCAGCGATGCCACGAACGGCAATCTTTCCGCCGAACAAACTCTCGGTTGTCGTGCCGTAATCGGATGCGCAGTCTTTGACTTCAGGTAATACCGAGCGCGGCACGCTGAAGAGTTTCAGAAGTTCGTCATCCCATTCGCCGCGATGAATATCGAAAAGCATTGTGCGCGAGGCGTTAGTGGCATCGGTCGCATGAACAGCGCCGCCGGTCAGATGCCAGAGAATGAAACAATCGACCGTACCGAAAGCGAGTTCGCCGCGATCCGCACGCGCCCGGGCGCCGGGAACATGATCGAGAATCCAGGCGAGCTTGGTCGCGGAAAAATACGGATCGAGCAGAAGCCCGGTCTTCGCCGCGACTGCGCGCTCGTGTCCCGCTTTCTTCAACTCTTCGCAGCGCGCGGCCGTGCGCCGATCCTGCCACACGATTGCGCGATGGATCGAGTTGCCGGTGCTGCGGTCCCACACCACGGTCGTCTCGCGCTGGTTGGTAATTCCGATGGCGGCGATGTCTTTCGCCGATGCGCCGCCTTTGGCGATTGCCTCGCGGCAGACTTCCAGCGTCGTGCGCAGAAGATCGTCGGGCTCATGCTCGACCCAGCCGGAGGCAGGGAAGTGTTGCGCGAACTCCTGTTGTCCGATCGCGGCAATCGACAGGTCCGCGCGGAACAGGATCGCCCTTGACGAGGTAGTGCCCTGATCGATTGCCAGCAGGAATTTCGCCACCACCCAGCCTCCCATCGCGTCCGCGTCTTCGCGCGGTTCGCCTCCCCGTGATACTACTGTAGCCATGGAAAGAGACGAAATGCAGGGCCGTGCGACATGAAGGCCCCGGATCAAGCGCGGCCAGCCGCCGGCACTGCAGCTTTTTCGCTGCTTTCGCTGCACAGCACCCGCCAGATCGCGGCCGCGCTCGCTTTTCTGGCAGCCTATGTCGCGCTCGAGTGGCTGAGCTTCATCCACGAGTATAAAGGCGTACCGATCACGCCTTGGAATCCTGGCTTGGGCGCGGTCTTCGCGCTGATGATTTTCGGCGGGCCGGTGTATGCGGTGGTGCTTTTCGCCGGGGTCGTCATCTCCGAGACGCTGGTGCTGAAAACCAACCTGCAATGGCCGATCATTCTCGGCATCGCAGCGATCATCGCAGGCGTTTATGCTGGCGCAACTATCCTCGCCCGCAGCCGCTTCCGGCTGGATGTGAGCCTGGTCCAGCTCCGCGACGTAGCGGCATTACTCGGCGCCGGGTTAATCGGCGCGCTGCTTGCGACCCTGTTGCTTTCTCTGATGCTCGTGCTCGAGCCTGATCTCGGCTGGGCGGATGTCATCATCGCGCTCGTCCCGCTTCTTGTCGGCGACACCATCGGGATCGCCGTCGTGACACCGCTCGTGCTGCGCATTCTGCACAAGCATCCGCTGCCAACGCTATCGCGCTTGCTGGCACTGGAAATTGCGCTCTACATCGCGCTCATCTTCGGCGCGCTCTGGATCATCGCGAGCACAGGTGCAATCAGCGGCGTGAAGTTTTTCTATTTGCTATTCCTTCCCGTGGTGCTTGCAGCACTACGCTATGGCCTCGACGGCGCTTGTGTTGCGCTCGCACTCGCGCAGCTTGGATTGGTTGGTGTGCTGCAATTCTTCTCTGCCGACGCGCGCACATTTACCGAGTTTCAAATTCTGATGCTCGTGCTGACGACGACCGGTCTGGTCGTGGGCGCCGTGGTCAGCGAGCGCGAACGATCCGATGAACACGCACGCGAAGCCGAGCGCCGCTTCAAACAGAAAGAGGCCGAAGCAACGCACGCCGCGCGCTTCACGCTGGTCAGCGGCATGGCCTCCGCGCTCGCACATGAAATCAATCAGCCGATGACAGCCGCCCGCGCGCTCGCCCGCTCCGCACAGGAATTGATCCGGCGGCCCGATGCCGATCTGCCGCGCGCGGATACGAACCTCACGAACATGATCGCGCAGGTGGATCACGCCGGCGGCATCGTGCGGCGGATGCGCGATTTTCTCCGCCGCGGCCATCCGCGCGTCAGCACCGTTGACGTACCAACGGTGCTCGACGACGTGCTCATGCTTGCAAGCGCAGATGCCACGGCCAAGGGAATTAGGCTCTCGCTTAAGCGAACCAGCGGCCTTCCGCCGGTGTTCGGCGACCGTGTGCAACTGCAGCAAGTCGTGTTGAACCTGATCCGCAACAGCGTGGACGCGATCAGCGCCACCAAACGCGACGGCGTGATCGAAATAAGAGCGCGGCAACTTTCCACACCTGATCGCGTCGAATTTAGCGTATTGGATGATGGACCCGGAATTGACGACGAAACCGCGCAGAGGCTGTTCGAACCGCTGATGACATCGAAACAAGAAGGCTTGGGACTAGGACTGCCGATCTGCACATCTATCGTCGAAGCGCATGGCGGCAAGATATGGCTGCATTCGCACGAGCCGGGCGCGACCGAGTTCCGATTCACGATCCCGCTGGAAGCGAAGCGGGGCAGCTAAACATGGCAGGGCCAGTGATTTATGTGATCGACGACCAGCAATCCGTGCGTGAAGCGCTCGGCGAAATGCTGAGTGTATTCGGATTCGATACCGAGAAATTCGAATCCGCGGACGTGTTCTTGAAGGGTATCGACGCGGCGCGTCCTGCCTGTATTGTCGCCGACGTTCGAATGCCCGGCACCGACGGCATCGAGCTTGTGCGCGAGCTTGGCAGCCGGGGTATTTCTCTGCCGGTCATCCTGATCTCTGGCCACGCGGACATTCCGATGGCGGTTGCCGCAATCAAGGCCGGCGCCGAAGAATTCATCGAGAAGCCCGTTGACGACACGCAACTCGTGGCGGCGATCAATCGCGGACTCGGCCGGATGCACGAGAACCTCAATTCGTCGCGTGCGCAGGAAGAATTGCGGGAACGATTTGCGCGGCTGACACCGCGCCAGACCGAGATTTTCCAGCTTGTTGCCGAGGGCTTCACCAGCCAGAACATCGCCGAAAAGCTCGGCATCAGCGTTCGGACCGTCGAAAGCTATCGCGCTGAAATCATGGAAAAAATGCAGGCGCAGAGCGTGGCCGTGCTGGTGCGGCAGGCGATCAAGCTGGGTCGCGTCATACCGTAGAATTACGCTGGGCTTTCTACGAATATTCCCGTCTCATCTGGCTATCTAATTTCGATTCCTGACGCCCCGTCCCCCGCAATGTTGCGGGCCGTTGGTCAGGGATTGATGATGTCTCTCTCGGGCTTTGAGCCTGTCCGCCGCGACGCTACCGCCAGTGAAGTCCGCGACTCGCGCACGCGGCTTAAGGTGCTATTCGTGCTCGGCGCGCTGCCTGCCGCCCTCATTGCGCTATTGGCGCCGAAGGCGATCGCGCTTCCGGCGGCAAGCCTGGTTTCAATCGTGCTTGCATTTGCGGTCGCATTCTACGCCTACCGCGCCCGCGTTAATTACCGTTCGCAGGGCCTGACCTTCTGGGATCTCGCGGGGATGCTCGCATTTATCGGTTTCGGTGCCGGCGCAATGTCGGAGCCGCTCGCCGCTCTCGAACTCTTCGGGATGACCGCAACGAGATAGCCACACATTTCATAAGATAGACCGGGCCCCTCTGGCAGTTCATTCGAGCTGCGATGTCGGTCTTAAACAAGGAGAGGGTCCGTGGACCTATTATCGCACGACTACGAAAAACGCTGTCTATTTAAGTTCGTCTCTCGCAACGAGGGAGGCGAAGCGTGAACTTCCTTACAGCCCTTATGCCCTGGGACGCGTGGGTAGCGCTCGGCCAGGTCATCATGATCGACCTCGTGCTGGCGGGTGACAATGCGATCGTCATCGGCCTCGCAGCCGCGGGTCTGCCGAAAGAACAGCGCGCAAAAGCAATTCTGTTTGGCATCATCGCCGCGACCGTACTTCGTATCGGCTTCGCAGCGATCACCGCACAGTTGCTTGCGATTGTAGGTCTACTGCTCGCTGGCGGCATTCTGCTGCTGTGGGTCTGCTGGAAGATGTGGCGCGAACTGCGCACGTCCGCGCATGAGCATAACGCGGCCCTCGAGGCGGTTAGCGGCGAAGACCTCAACAAGGACGGCACCATTGCAGGCGGCGCACCGCGAAAGTCCTTCGCGCAGGCCGCGTGGCAGATCGTCGTCGCCGACATAACCATGTCGCTCGACAACGTGCTTGCGGTCGCGGGTGCCGCGCGCGATCACCCGTGGGTGCTTGTGTTTGGCCTTGCGCTTTCGATCGCGCTCATGGGCATCGCCGCCTCGTTCATCGCGAACCTGCTCCAGAAATACCGCTGGATCGCGTATGTTGGTCTCGTGGTCATCCTCTATGTCGCACTGGAAATGATTTTCCGTGGCAGTATGGAAGTGAAGCCCTTTATTGGCCCAATGATGGGCTGGAAATTATAAACTCTGCGAACCCATAAGATGAAAGGCGCGGCTTCCGAGCCGCGCCTTTTTCTTTACCGTTTGCGTTTCAATATCGCTCTCTCCTATTGTCGTTTTGGGAACGCGATCACACTCGAAATGCAATACCGCGTGGCAACGCTTATGTCCTTACGATTGCGAAGCCGAGTTGAATTAGGCTTGCTGGCGCGCCTGCTTTTTCTCTTCTTTTTTCTTTTTCCAATAATAGCAAACGCTCAGCAAAGATGGCTTTCCGTTACACCGGCACCCGCGCTCCCCGCCCAAACCAGCGGCGGATACGTCGACCGTAAAGACGCGTTGTTGTGGTACGCGACTTTTGGCGACGATAAGAAGCCAGCTGTGCTGCTCCTTCACGGTGGTGGCGGCAACTCCAATACCTGGGGGCATCTCATTCGCGATTTGATGCGCGACTATCGCGTCGTCGTGTTTGATTGCCGCGGTCAGGGCCGCAGCACAAACGATGCTCCGGCAATCTCGTATGAGCAGATGGCGCAGGACGCTATAGCCGTGCTCGGTCAACTGGGCATCGAAAAGGCTGCGGTCGTGGGCTGGAGCGATGGTGCGAATATCGGATTCTATCTCGCACTCAGGCAGCCACAACGCATCACGGCGCTGGTTGCTTTTGCAGGCAACGCGACGCCCGCCGGCTATCAACCTAATTCAAACCCCGCGACTATGGCCGCCTATGCCGCTGCGACCCGCGCGGAATATCAGTGGCTCTCGCCTCACCCGAAGAAATTCAGCGAAGTATTTCAACTTCTTACCGCAATGTGGAAATCGCAGCCAACGCTGACCAACGATGAGCTTGCCGCGATCAAAGCTAGGACCGTGATACTTCATGCAGAGCATGATGAAATAATCCGCCGCGCGCATAGCCAGGAACTGGCAAAGCAGATTCCGAATGCGAAATTCATACTGCTGCGCGGCGTCAGTCACTTCGCGCCGCTACAGAACCCCAACGGCTTCAACGCATCCGTCCGGGCTTTTCTCGTCGCCCGCTAAACGAATTACGTCTTGAAACGCGGGTCGAGGTAATCGCGCAAAGAATCCCCGAAGAGATTAAAGGCGAATACGGCGAGGCTGATCGCGACACCGGGGAAAATCACCATCCACGGCGCTTCACGATAAAAGTCGGCGGCGTTTCCGGAAAGCATCAAACCCCAGGCTGCGATCGGCTCGGTAACGCCGAGGCCGAGGAACGAGAGTGAGGCCTCGAGCAGGATCGCCTGCGCAATGAATGCCGTGAACATGATCAGGAACGGTGCCGTCACATTCGGCGCCATATGCCGGAAGATGATGCGCGCATCAGAGTATCCAGCCGCCCTCGCCGCGTCGATATACGGCATTACGTTCACCGAGAGCGCCGCGGCGCGCACGACGCGCGCCACGCGCGGGACGATCGGGATTGCGATTGCGATGATCAGGTTCACATCGACGCCGTAGATCACGGTCTTGCGAAGTGCGGCGACGACAACGAGCGCAAGCACGATAATCGGGAATGCGAGCAGAATATCCATGAAGCGCTGGATCCAGTTGTCGATGCGGCCACCGAAATAGGCCGAGGCAATGCCGAGGACTGCCCCAATGCTGGAGCCGAGCGCCGAGGACGCGAAGCCGATCACAAGCGCGGTACGTGAGCCGTAGATAATCCGCGAGAAAATATCGCGGCCATAGGCGTCGGTACCGAACCAGTGATCCCACGAAGGTGCTGCCAGGATCGAAGCGAAGTCGATATCCAACGGGTTATAGGGTGCCACGAACTGCGGGAACAGACCCGCGAACATCATAATGATGATGATGATGAAACTAACCGCACCCATCGGTTGCGCGCGGACAAAATGCAAAATCGGATTCGGCCGCTTCGGCAGCACGAACTGCGCGCTTGCTGGAACGGTTGGAGAAAGATTTGCCATCAGTTGCCGTACCGGATGCGTGGGTCGAAAACCGCATAGAGCAGATCGACCGCGAGGTTGATTAGTACGTAGAACGCCGCGATCATGATCACCATTCCCTGGATGAGCATGAAGTCGTTGCGCGAGACGCTTTGTACGAAAAGCTGGCCGATGCCGTTCAGGTTGAAGACCTGTTCCGTCACGACAAGTCCGCCGATCAGGAACGCAAATTCGAGACCCATGACAGTGATCGCAGGCAACAACGCATTTCGTAGTGCATGGCGCGACACGACAAGTTTCTCGTATACGCCCTTGGCGCGGGCCGTGCGGATGTAATCCTCGGCAAGAACCTCCAGGAGCGACGAGCGGATCATGCGCGCCGTCACTGCGCAGTAGCGATAGCCGACCGCAAGCGCGGGCCAGATCAGTTGCGATAAGTTCGCGACCGGATCGACATAGATCGGCGTGAATGTAATCGGAGGCAGCCAATTAAAGAAGGTCAGCAAACTGACTATAATGATCATGCCAAACCAGAACGACGGAATCGAAAGCCCGCCGATGGTCACGATACGCACGACGTAGTCGATCCACGTATTTCGGAACAGTGCAGCTGCCGTTCCAAGTGGAATTGAAATCATGGTCGCAAAAATTGTCGCGAGGATCGCCACCTCCAGCGACAGTTCGAGGCGGATCATGATCTCTTCGATGACAGGCCGCTCGGTCCACATCGAGATGCCGAGATCGCCACGCGCCAATCCCCACATATAATCGCCGAACTGCACGATCAGGGGGCGGTCTAGTCCCAGGCGCTTGCGCTCCTGCTCGACCACTTCCTGTGTAACGTTGCCGCCGTCCCCGCGCAGCTTCACTTCGACGATGTCGCCCGGCACGATGCGCAGCATGAAGAACACGAGCACCGCGACGCCGATCAGCGTCGGAATCGTGAAGAGCAGACGTTTCAGCGTGTACATCAGCATGGCGAAGTTCTTTTTTTAGAGCATCTTGCGGCCCGGCCGTAGCCGGGCCGCAAGTCCTGTTTATTGGTTCAGCCAGACTTCGGCGAGGTCGGCACCCAGGTTATGGCTAGGCGACATCTTCCAGCCCATCACCGTCTTGTGGGAAAGCACGATACGGTGCCACCACAGGATCGGCTGCTGATAGCCCTGCTCGAACAGACGTTTCTCGAGCGCCTGAATATAGCCGCGGCGCTTCTGAACGTCGCTTTCGCGGAGCTGCTGCTCATAAAGCTTGTCGATTTCCGCGTCGTTAGCACGAGAGAGATTGAGTGGGTTCTTGCTCGCTGACAGGAACTTCGTCATCGACAAGGTCGGGTCGTCGTTGAAGAGGTTCGAGAAATCGATTGCAACCTCGAAGTTTCCGCTCTGCATCGCCGCGATATAGGGCGCGGTGTCTGACTGCTTATGCTCGACTTCGACGCCGATCTGGCGCCACTGGTCGACCAGGAACACGCCAGCCGGTGTGTAAGGCATCGCGAGGTTGCGGTTCCAGAGCACGAACTTCAGGTTCTCGTGACCCGCTTCCTTCAGGAGCTTACGTGCCTCGGCGCGTGAGGTTTTGATGTCCTTCGAGAAGCCCGGGAGCTTCACGAGTTCGGCTTCCGGTGTTGCCAACGGCGAACCCGGACGCACGACACCGCCGACCGCGCGGAGCGTCGAGATCTTCGAGAGACCCGTGCTGCCGCCCCAGCGATCAATCGCCATCAGCAACGCGCGGCGAACGCGCACGTCGTTGAACGGCGGTTTTTCGGTGTTGAAGAGGACGAGCAAGTTCAGCGTCCAGCTCGACTCTTCCACGCGGAGCTTGTCGCCCATCGCCGCGATCATACGATCGCGCTCGGCCGGAGAGACGCCGCGGAATTCCGCGAGCACCTGACCGCCCTGCAAGGCGTTCAGCATCGCAGCGGCCTGCAACGTGAAGATGCCGCGATAGCTGTCGAGATAAGGCAGGCCCTTCTTGAAGTAGTTTTCGTTGCGCTTACCGGAGACGTGGCTGCCCTTCACGTGTTCGACGAAAGTGAATGGGCCGGTGCCGTTAATCTTGGTACGCGGCGAAGCCGGATCGGCAGCGAGGTCTTTCGCGGAGTAAACCACGTTCCAAGGGCTCGCGAAGTGATCCATCATCGAGGAGTTTGCGGTCTTGAGCTTGAAGACGACCGTGTTCGGGTTCGGCGTCTCGATGCTTTCGATGTCCGCGAAGGTCGCACGCCGGGTAGAGACCACGCCCTGGGGTGGATTGCGGATGCGGTCGTAGGTCGCCTTGATGTCCGCCGAGGTCAGCGTATCGCCGCTATGGAACTTCACGCCTTCATGGAGCACGAAAGTATAGGTGAGCTTATCCGGCGAAACGGTCCAGGACTTCGCGAGATCGCCTTCGATCTCTGGAAACTTCGACAGATTGTAGCGAAGCAGCGTTGAATGGAACGGCGACGAGAAGTGCAACGTCGCATAAGTGTCGCTGCCGTGTGGATCGTAATGCGGGGCCTCAGCGCTGATCGCAAAGTTAAAGTTGCCGCCGCGCTTCGGCTGCTGCGCCTCCGCCTGCGTTCCCGCAAGCGCAAAAGCTGCCACGCCCACGAGGCCGATAATTAGCCTTTTCATTTTATTCCTCCCATTTGCCGTATCGTTTTTTTGTTTCGGCGTCTTCCTGTTGATTGTGCCTGTTACCGGCACTTCTTGCTTTCATCCGGCGTGATGGCACGCCACGAGATGTCCGGTCTTCAACTCGCGCACTTTCGGAACATCCTGCTTGCAGATGTCGGTCGCGATCGAGCAGCGCGTATGGAACACGCAGCCAGAGGGCGGGGTCAAGGGTGACGGAATTTCGCCGCGCAGCGCACGCGGCGCACGCGCCCGTTCCACACGCGGGTCGGGGATCGGCGCCGCGTCGAGCAACGCCTTCGTGTATGGATGCAATGGCGCTCTATAGATCTCGTCGCGGTCCGCAAGTTCCATGATCTTGCCCAGGTACATGACGGCGACGCGATCCGAGATGTGACGCACCACCGCGAGGTCGTGCGCGATGAAGAGAAACGTGAGACCGAGTCGCGATTGCAAGCCTTCGAGCAGATTGATTACCTGCCCTTGAATCGAAACGTCGAGTGCCGAAACCGGCTCGTCGCAGACAATCAGTTCCGGCTCGAGCGCGAGTGCGCGCGCGATGCCGACACGTTGCCGCTGACCGCCGGAGAGCTCGTGCGGATAGCGTTCCGACATATAAGCGAACAAACCAACCTGGGTTAGCAACTCGCCAACGCGATCGAGTCGTGCCTTCTTCTCAGGCACGATCCCATACACCTTCAGCGGCTCGGCAATGATCTCGCCTACCGTCATGCGTGGGTTCAAAGACGAGTATGGGTCCTGGAAGATGACCTGAATTTTGCGCCGCAGGTCACGCATATTGCGGCCGCTATGATGCGTAACATCCACACCGTTGAATTTGATCGAACCGCCCGTCGCTTCGTCCAGACGAAGCACGACGCGGCCAACTGTGGTTTTGCCGCAACCGGATTCGCCGACAAGGCCGAGCGTCTCCCCTTTGGCTATTGTGAAGGACACATCATCGACGGCGCGAACGGTCGCCATTTCAGACGAGAAAAAGCCAGCGCCGGCCGCTTTGACGCCGAAGTGCTTTTTAAGATTGGAAACTTCCAGCAGCGGCTTGTCGCCGATTTGCGCTTGTGAAGCGACGGTATCACCGCTCGGAAATTCAATCTTCAGCGCGCCGGACATGATCTCGTTTACGCGGTGACACCGCGCCGAGTGTTCGGCGCCTAGATCGATCAGTTCGATAGGCTGCGAGCATTTTTCCAGACGATGCGGGCAGCGTGGTGCGAAGCGGCAGCCCGCCGGCGGCATACGCAAATCCGGCGGCAGTCCTTCGATGGTCTGCAATTTCGTGCCGCGCGGCTCGTCGAGGCGCGGCACCGAACGCATAAGGCCGTTGGTGTAAGGGTGCGCGGGCTTAAGGAAGATGTCGTCTGCGCTACCCTTCTCGATGATGTTTGCCGCGTACATCACATTCACGCGGTCGGCGTAGCGCGCGACGATGCCGAGATTGTGCGTAATGATGACGAGCGCGATGCCGAGTTCACGCGACAGATTCTTCATCAGTTCCAGAATCTGTGCCTGAATGGTCACATCGAGCGCGGTCGTCGGTTCGTCGGCAATGATCAGCTTCGGTTTGCAGGCAAGGCCGATCGCGATCATCACGCGCTGGCGCATCCCGCCGGAAAGCTGATGCGGATATTGCGAAAGGCGGCGCTTGCCGTCGGTGATACCGACCTGTTGCATCAACTCAAGCGCGCGGACTTGCGCCTGCTCTTCCGTCATTTTCAGATGGATGAGCAACGGCTCCATGATCTGCATTCCGATCGAAAGGACCGGATTGAGCGAAGTCATCGGCTCCTGGAAGATCATCGAGATTTCGTGGCCGCGCACGGCGCGCATCTCTTCGTCGGAGAGATCGAGCAGATTGCGGCCTTCGAGCAGAATGCGGCCCTTCGTGACGCGCCCGGTCTTTGCGAGCAGGCGCATCATGGTCAGCGCGGAAACGGATTTGCCGCAACCGGACTCGCCGACGATCGCAACCACTTCGCCGCGGTTGACGGTATAGGACACGCCCTGCACCGCGCGCACGATCCCGCGCGACGTTTCAAACTGAACGTGTAAATCTTCTACAGCGAGCAACGGCACCGATGACTGAGCCGCTCGCGAATGAGACTGAACTACTGCTTCCACCCCGGACTCGATTGTTATTTCGTTCTTCTTTGGCCCTATTGGTTTTATAACCAATCGATTCTGCAATGACTACAATTCTACACTGCGAGTGCCACATTGCCGCGCTTCGATATTGCGCTGCGAAATCTGACTCTGCAGTAACAATTTCAGTCGCGTTTGCGAATGCGTCTCATAACCGGGAAATTGCCCCAGACTCGGCCATTCTTTCGATCTCAGCGTCGGTGAAGCCGTATTCGCGTAAAACTTCCCCGGTGTGTTCTCCGAAAATTGGTGCGCTGCGATGTACGCCGCCCGGCGTTGCTGAAAATTTCACCGGTGCACCGAGCGTTTTTACCGGCCCGACCGCGGAGTGATTGACCTCCACCACCATGTCGCGCGCGACCGTCTGGGGGTCGGCGTGCATCTGAAGAACATTGAATACGGGACCGGCCGGGACCTTCGCCTGCTCGAGCGCGTTCAGCCACTCCGCACTCGTGCGTTTCTTGAATTCAGGTGCGAGCGTTTCTGCAAGCACCGCGCGGTTCACGAGACGCCCCGATGCATCCTTGAAGCGCGCATCGTCTGCAAGATCGGGCCGCTGCAAGAGTTCGATGGTGCGCAGCCAGGTGGTCTGGTTTGCTGCACCCAGATTGATCCAGCCGTCTTTCGTGGCAAACGCCTCATAAGGTGCGTTCAACGGATGTGCCGACCCCATCGGTCCAGGAGCTACGCCTGATGCGAGCGCAATCGAAGACTGCCAATAGGTGTGAACGATGCCCGCTTCAAACAGCGAAGTATCGACCATCTGGCCCTTGCCGGTCTGCGTGCGCGCGTGAAGTGCCGCAAGAATACCCATCGCCGCGAGAATGCCAGCGGTGATGTCAGTCACGGGTGCACCGACTTTCACCGGCGGACGGCCCGGCCCTTCGCCGGTAATCGACATCAGTCCGCTCATGCCCTGCGCGATCAGATCGAAACCGCCGCGGTCGGCGTAAGGTCCGGTGCGGCCGAAGCCGGAGATCGCACAATAAATAAGACGCGGGTTCAGCTTCTGAAGTTCGTCGAAGCCGAACCCCATGCGTTCCATCGCACCGCGGCGATAGTTTTCGGTCACGACATCTGCGTCTTCGAGCAGGCGGCGCAGGATTTTCTTGCCATCATCGGTTTTCAGATTGACCGCGATGCCGCGCTTGTTGCGGTTCAACATCATGAAAGATGCCGCTTCGTCACCGATCTTCGGCGGCACGGTGCGCCGCGTGTCGTCGCCGCCTGGAATTTTCTCGACCTTGATGACTTCGGCACCCATGTCCGCAAGCATCAAGCCGCAAACGGGGCCAGCCATAACATGACTAAGCTCGATTACCTTGACGCCAGTAAGTGGACCTTTGTTCTCTTTCATCAGCGGCCTTTGAATTGAGGCTTCTTCTTTTCCAGAAACGCACGGTAGCCGATCTGAAAATCTTCGGTCCCGAAGCAGTCAAAGCTCTCGTCGAGTTCGTCTTCGCGGAGCGGCTTCGGCTCCAAGAGGCGGCGCACGAATTTCTTGTGCCAGCGCGCGGCAAGCGGCGCGCCGTCGGCGATGCGCTTTGCCGTTTCATAGACTTCGGTTTCGAGTTTGGCGTCAGGTACCACCCGGTTCACGAGGCCCGCGCGCAAGGCATCGGCAGCGCCAAACACTTTCCCTTCAAGCAGCATCTCCATCGCAACCGATGGGCCGACGATATCCAGCAGCGCTTTTAATTCCGCATATGCGACGACCAGACCGAGACGGTTCACGGGAATGCCGAAACGGGCGCTCTCGTCGCAGATACGAATATCGGTGCGTCCCGCGATTTCGAGCCCGCCGCCGACGCAGGGACCATGGATCATCGAAATCACCGGATGCGGACACTCCGAGATCGAAACCAGCGCGGGATGAATTGCCTTGCCGTAGGCACGGGCAGAGACAATGTCGTAGCGCTCACGCTCAAACTCGGCGATATCGGCGCCGGAAGCGAAGGCTTCGCCCGCGCCGCGCAGTACGATGCAGCGTATCGTGTCGCGGTCGTGAGCCAGTTCCTCGAACGCTTGCCTTAGCTGACGCCACATCAGCAACGACAGCGCATTCAGGCGGCCTGCATTTTCGATTACGACGGTCGCGATTGCGCCGTCCGTTTTATACGTGACGGTTCCGCTCATAGCGCTCTCCTTTTCGGTTCGCCCTACCCCGCGTCGGCAACAAGCCCCGCCGCCTTGATACCCGCGATGCCAGCCGCTTCGTCGTTGTCAGACGTATCGCCGGAAACACCGACCGCGCCGATGATTGCGCCGTTAGCGTTCTTGATCAACACGCCGCCGGGTACCGGGATAAAATCACCGTCAAAAACGTGCGCGAGCGCCGCGCCGAAGTGCGGGCGCTCCAGAATGCGCTTCTCGACCGAGCGTCCGCCGATACCCATGCCAAGGCAGCCATGTGCCTTGCCATGCGCGATGTCAAAGCGGCGCAACGCGGAATTGTCTTCGATCGCGCAGGCAACAACCGTGCTGCGTGCATCGAGTACGACGATGCCCATGGGCTTGAATTTTGAATCCCGCGAGAATTTAAGGCACGTGCTAACGATGATCTGCGCTTTTTCGAGTGTCAGTTCCGACATGATTTATCTCCCGACTGTGTTTTCTGCTTATTGTATTCGCTCGACGCCGAGGCTGCGCGCAAGGACGCGCGCAACATGGACTGCCTCCCGGCCCGCACCGTGACTAATCTGTTCGCGGCATGAGGTGCCGTCGGCAACGACGATGGTACGCGCATCCGCCTTACGTACCGCAGGCAACAAGCTTAGCTCGCCCATAGCAAGCGAAACATCGATTGTTTCTTTACCGTAGCCGAAACTGCCGGCCATGCCGCAGCAGCTTGAGTCGATCGTTTCGACTTCAAGTTCCGGAATAAGTTTAAGGGTCTGCTGCACAGGTGTAAGCGCCCCAAATGCCTTCTGATGACAATGCCCGTGCAGTAATGCCTTTTTTCCAATCGGCTTCAGATCGAGTTTCATGCGGCCTGCTGCTGTCTCAGCAGCGATAAATTCCTCGAACAGCATGACATTGCCTGAAAGTGCCGCGGCATCCCGGTTATCATTCAGTAATGACGGGATCTCATCGCGAAAGCCAAACACGCAGCTTGGCTCTAGACCTACGACCGGCACGCCCCTTCGCACATAGGACATCAGCACCTTCAATGTGCGCTCTGCTTCTTGTTTCGCTTGTTTAACGGCGCCGACGGACAGAAATGTCCTGCCACAGCAAAGTGGACGCCCTTGACCATCGTCTGCGAAATAAACGCGATAGCCTCCGGCCATCAGTACATCGCGCGCGGCCTCAAGATTCTCGCGGTCGAAGTAACGGTTGAAGGTGTCCGCGAAGAGGACAACTTCCTTTTCGCCGTCTCCTGGACTCGCAGCATACTCATCAAATACATCGCTCCGCCACTTCGGTAGCTTTCGTTTTGCGCTAAACCCGGTAAGCCATTCCGAAACCTTCGCGGCACCCGGCACTATGTCGCGCAGATTGAGAAACCAACCGATATGTTTCGCAAAACGCGCATAGCGAGGTAGCCAGCCGACCAGACGGTCGCGCAGCGAATAGCCGTGCTTCGCCGCACGGGCCGCGAGCACTTCTATTTTCATGCGTGCCATGTCAACGCCCGTCGGGCATTCGCGGCGGCAGCCTTTGCAAGAGACGCAAAGCTTCATGGTCTCGGCCATCGCTTCCGAAGTCAGCGCGTCTTCGCCGAGTTGTCCCGCTATCGCGAGCCGCAGCGAATTCGCGCGGCCGCGCGTGACATCGCGCTCGTCCCTTGTCACGCGATAGCTCGGGCACATCACGTTGCCGGCGCTGTTCCTGCAAGCGCCGTTGTTGTTGCACATCTCGACGGCGCCCTGAAAACCCTTCGCGCCGCCGGTGTATTCAGACCAGTTCAGTGCTGGTGTGAATTCTTCCAGACCGTAATGCGGACCGTAGCGAAAATTATCGCGATCATCGAATTTCGGCGTGCGGACGATCTTGCCGCGATTGAACAGCGGCTTCGGATCGAAGCGGTCTTTTACTTCCTCGAAGGCACGCACGAGTTTCGACCCGAACATCTGTTCGTGAAATTCGGACCGGACCAGCCCGTCGCCATGCTCGCCGGAATGCGAGCCTTTATACTCTCGCACGATCGCGAAGGCCTCCTCCGCAATCGCGCGCATGGTCTTTACGTCTTTCTCCTGCCGGAGATTGAGCACGGGGCGCACATGAAGACAGCCGACGGATGCGTGCGCGTACCAGGTGCCGCGCGTGCCGTTCTTCTCGAATATTTTCGTCAGACGCGCGGTGTAATCCGCGAGATGTTCGAGCGGCACGGCGCAGTCTTCGACGAAGGAGATCGGCTTGCCCTGCTCCTTCATAGACATCATCACGTTAAGGCCGGATGCGCGCAATTCCGCGATCGCCGTCTGCAACGCGGGTTCGGTCACATCGACCACGCCGCCCCACTTTACGCCTTGCTTATCCCAACCAAAGCCGAGATCGCTCATCACGTCATGAAGGTGCGATAAACGCTTTCTGTTCTCCTCCTCGCCGGCATCAAACTCGACCAGCAGGACTGCGTCAGGCACACCGCGCACGAATTTTTCCAATGTCGGCCTGAACATCGCGATTTCACGCGCAAGCTCGATCATGGTGCGATCGACGAGTTCGACCGCAATCGGTCCCGTCTTCACCAGATGCTGCGCCGCGCTCATCGCCTCATAAAAACTGCCGAAATGACACGCCGCGACAATGCGCTTGCCGAGCACGGGCCAGAGCTTCAGCTCCACCTTGGTGGTGAAAGCGAGCGTGCCTTCCGAACCTATTAATATGTGCGCGAGATTGAGATCGTTCTTGCCGGGCGTTAGCGCATCGAGATTGTAGCCGCCAACGCGGCGTTGCACTTTCGGAAAACGCGCTTCGACCTCCGCCGCTTCGCGCGCACCAAGCTCGAGCAAATCTTTCGCGAGCGGCTTCAATGCCGAAGCATCCGGAATATCCGAAAGGTCGCGATTGGCGCGTCCAAAATGCGCGGAGTGGCCGCTCGCGAATACAGCGTCCATCGAAATTACGTTGTCGCGCATGGTGCCGTAGCGGAGCGAACGTCCACCGCAGGAGTTGTTTCCGGCCATGCCGCCGATGGTTGCGCGCGACGCGGTCGAAACATCGACCGGATACCAAAGCCCGTGCTTGCGTAGCGCACGGTTCAGATCGTCGAGCACGATGCCGGGTTCGACCACGCAGCGTTTGTTCTCGACATCCAGTTCGAGGATTTTATTCAGGTGCTTGGAGCAGTCGATCACGAGCGAGTGGTTGATGGTCTGCCCACATTGGGAGGTGCCGCCGCCGCGCGCGAGTACCGTCGCGCCCTCTTGATCGGCCAATTCAATCGCTGCCTTCGCCTCCTCTATTGTGCGAGGCACAACGACACCGACCGGCATCATTTGATAATGCGAAGCGTCCGTTGCGTAGCGCCCGCGGCTGAAGCCGTCGAACAACACGCCGCCCGTGATTTCGCGGCGCAGCTTCCGCTCCAGTCCCGGCATCAGGACGTTCATCGGGTGCGCCCCTTTATCGCTGCATGGCGGCTAAGGCGTGCGCGCTGCTTGACCGGGATGCGTGTATAATTCACAGGACTGGCCAGCTCTTATTTCAATCACGCGCATCGCTCGCGCATTCAAGACTACCGGGGGATCACAGTGGCGTCTAATCGTTCGCGCACCGCAGGCAGACATTTTCTCCAGATCCCCGGCCCGAGCCCCATTCCCGACCGCGTGTTGCGGGCGATGGATATGCCGATCATCGATCATCGCGGGCCCGAATTCGGCAAGCTGGCCCGTCGCGTGCTCGATGGCGTGAAGACGATTTTCAAGACCACGAATCCCGTCATCATCTATCCCTCGTCCGGCACCGGCGCGTGGGAAGCGGCCCTCGTCAATACGCTTTCGCCGGGCGATCACGTGCTCATGTACGAGACCGGCCAGTTCGGCACGCTCTGGAAGAAGATGGCCGAGAAGCTAGGACTGGTACCGATCTTCATCGAAACCGACTGGCGCAGCGGCGCCGACCCGAAAGCGATCGAAGCGAAGCTGCGCGAAGACAAAGAAAAGAAGATCAAGGCAGTCGCCGTTTTGCACAACGAAACCTCCACCGGCTGCGTCTCGCATCCCGCGGAAGTCCGCAAAGCAATCGACGCCGCCGGGCACCCGGCACTTCTGCTCGTCGATACCATCTCCTCGCTTGCCTCGATCGACTATCGCCACGACGAATGGGGTGTCGATGTCACCGTCGGCGGCGCGCAGAAGGGTTTGATGCTGCCGCCCGGCGTCTCCTTCAACGCAGTCAGCGATAAGGCACTCGTCGCATCGAAGTCGTCAGCGCTTCCGAAGTCCTTCTGGGGCTGGGAAGAAATGATCGCGATGAACAAGACCAACTATTTCCCTTACACGCCGGCCACGAATATTCTCTACGGTCTCGCCGAAGCGATCGATATGCTGCACGAGGAAGGCCTTGAGAACGTATTTTCGCGTCACGACCGGCTCGCGGAAGCGACCCGGCGCGCGGTGCGCAGCTGGGGCCTAGAAATTCTTTGCAAGGACCCGAAGTATTATTCCTCCACGATCACGGCGATCCTGCTGCCGGAAGGCCATAATGCGGATCAGTTCCGCACGGCTGCGCTCGAGAACTTCGACATCGCTTACGGCGCGGGCCTCGGCAAAATCGCTGGCAAGGTCTTCCGCATCGGCCATCTCGGCGACACCAACGACGGCACCATCATTGGCGCGTTGGCGCTCACCGAAATGGCGCTCGGCGTTGCCGGCATTCCGCACAAAAAAGGCGGTGTGCAAGCGGCGATGGATTACATCGGCGAAGAGAGCAAGAAGCGCGCGAACTGAGCATTCCTACGCGACGAATATCCCGCCAAGCTCATCGTCGATATGCAGCTTCACGATGTCGTCGAAGGTTCGCTCTGCGGTTGTGAAACCGAGAGACTTCGCGCGTGAGGTATCGAAGTTGCGCGGCCAGCCGGAAACGATCCGCATGATGGTCTGATCCGGCTCGCGCTTGATGCGCTTGGTCACGCCCTTACCCGCAACGCGCTCAAGCCCCGCAATCTGCTCGCCGACGGTGACCGATAGACCCGGCATCGAGAGATTTACGCGATTATTGAGCTTCGCGATCTCTATGGTTGCGGCGTGCATCAGAAAACCGATCGCCGAGCGCGGCGACGCGTGCCAGTGGCGCACATCCTCCGAAACCGGCAGCACCGCCTCCTCGCCGCTCAACGGCTCGCGGATAATGTTCGAGAAAAAGCCTGACGCCGCCTTATTGGGCTTTCCGGGACGCACACAGATTGTCGGCAGGCGAATGCCGACGCCTTCGAGAAGGCCGCGGCGCGAATAATCGGCGAGCATCAATTCGCCCATCGCCTTTTGCGTGCCATAGCTCGTCAGTGGGGTTTCGAAGAATTCGTCACTGATCGCGTCCGGAAACGGCGCGCCGAATACGGCAATAGAAGACGTGAAGACGACGCGCGGCTTGTAACCGCCGCCAACTTTCTTGATTGCATCCAAGAGAAAGCGCGTGCCGTCGAGATTAATACGATAGCCCTTATCGAGATCGGCCTCCGCCTCACCGGACACGATGGCAGCCAAGTGAAAGATCATATCGGGCTTCGAAGCGATCAGTTTTTCCGCCTCACCCGGCATCGAAAAGTCGGATGCCGACGCGCTGACCGGAAACGGCGCGTTTGCCGGCGTTTCCGGCGCTACCACATCATGCAGCGTGAGTTTCGAAATCTCGCGCGAGCCGATGCGCTGTTCTTTCAACAAACGCCCGGTGAGCTTGCGCCCGATCATACCGGCCGCGCCGAGTATCAACACTTGCATGGCTTATTCCTTGACCGCGCCCGTCATCGCCGAAACGTAATGTTCGACGAAAAATGCGTAAAGGATCACGAGCGGCAGCGAACCCAGCATCGCGCCTGCCATCAGCGAACCCCAACGATAGACATCGCCATCGACGAGTTCGCTCACAATAGCGACCGGAACGGTCCGATTCTGCACGGACTGGATCAAGGTGAGCGCGTAAATAAATTCGTTCCAGCACAGCGTGAACGAGAAGATGAACGCGGAGATCAGCCCCGGAATGGCCAGCGGCAGAACGATCTTCGTCAAAATTTGCCAGCGGCTCGCTCCGTCGATCAGCGCACACTCCTCAAGCTCGAACGGAATGGTCTTGAAGTAACCCATCAGGAGCCAGGTCGAGAACGGGATCAGGATTGTCGGATAGACGAGGATGAGCGCGAGCGGCGAGTCGAACAGTCCATAGAAATGAATGACCGAGGCCAGCGGAATGAACAGGATCGACGGCGGGATCAGATACGCCATGAAGATCGAGGCGCCGATCATCTGCGCGCCACGAAACCGAAGCCGCACAATCGCGTAGGCGGCAAGCACGCTCGCGAAGATCGACAACATCGTCGCGGCGAACGCGACGTACATCGTATTCCATAGCCAGCGCGGATACGCCGTCTCGAACAACAGCCGCTTGATGTGTTCCAGCGTCGGGTTGACCACCCAGAACGGATTGTGGGTATTCATATCGACGAGTTGCGCGTTCGGCTTCACCGATGTCAGTACCATCCAGTAGAACGGGAAAAGCAGGATCAGCATGATCAGGCCGAGCGGCAGCCATAGCGTCACGACCCGCATCGGCACGGTTTCGAGATAGGTCATGCCCTCGCGTGAATCGCTCCGCATCTCGGTTGCGACGACTTTTGCAGAGGCCTCAGTCATTGTTTTCACCCTGCTGCCATTTACGGCGCTGTAACCCGAACCACGAGAACATGATCGCAGCCAACAGGAACGGAATCATCGCAGTCGCGATTGCCGAGCCCTCGCCTAGCTGCCCGCTCAGAATGCCGCGCGAATAGGAAAGCGTTGCCATCAAGTGCGTCGCATTCGCAGGGCCGCCGCGCGTCATCGCCCAGATCAACTGGAAGTCGGTGAAAGTGAAAAGCACCGAGAACGTCATCACCACGGCGATGATCGGCGTCAGCAGCGGATAGGTCACAAAGCGGAAGCGCTGCCAGGCCGATGCACCATCGAGGGTCGCCGCTTCATAAAGCGACGGCGAAACAGTTTGCAGACCCGCGAGCAAAGTGATGGCGACGAACGGCACGCCGCGCCAGACATTCGCGAAGATCAAGCTCGCGCGCGCGAGATTGCCGTCGCCGAGAAAATCGATGTTCTGGTTGATCAGGCCCATCTGCTTCAGCGACCAGGAAATGATCGAGAACTGCGAGTCGTAAATCCACCAGAACGCGATTGCAGACAGCACGGTCGGCACGATGAAAGGGATCAGCACGATCGAGCGGATCATCGCCTTGAATGGCATATGCCGGTTCAAAAGCAGCGCCAAATAGAGACCGACCACGAATTTGATAATGCTCGCGACGATCGTATAGAGCAGCGTGTTGAAGACGGAGAGCCAGAATACGCTGTCGTCCCAAAGCCACTCGTAGTTTTCAAAGCCGATGAATTTTCCGGGGCGCGCAAGCCGCGTGTCGGTGAACGAGAGCCAAACGCCTAGGAGCAACGGCCAGGCGAGAAAAAGCAAAAGAAAGGCCGCCGCCGGCAGCATGAACCAGATCGCCAACCAGTTGCGATTGACCTTCAGCCGCCCCCACGCGGACAACTCTTTCATCCGCGAAGCATTGCGTTCGGCTTCTTCAACCGTGCTCATGTAGGCCGCTTTGTACTAGAGAATGAAAATGGCGGCGCAGTTTCCCGCGCCGCCGGATTTCGCTTAGCGATAGATACGCCGCGTCTGCCGCTCGGCAATCGCCATCGCACCCTTGATGTCTTCGCGGCCGGTGCAGTAGTTCGCGTACATATCGACTACCACGAAGTCGGCAATCGCCGCCGCCGCTTTTTCGCCCAGCGTACCGAGGCCCGCAGGCGTCAGCGTGCGCTTGGAAACGTCGCGATAAACGGTCCGCTTCGGATCGGCAGTCCACACCGGGTTCTTGTCGTAGGCATTGAGGAAGTGCGAGAGATAGCCCTGCGCCGCCTCGATCCACGGATTGAAGTTTTCCGCTTCCTGCATGAAGGCCGCGAAGGCTTTGCACGCATTCGGGAACTTCGTGAACGAGAAGGTCAGGATCGGGAATGCGAGATGCAGTTCGGTCGGGCGTCCGACCGGACCGACCGGCATATAGGCGTGGTTCATGTCTTCAGCGACCGCCTTGTTTTCACGGTTCGCGGTGACATAGACCGAAATGCCGTTCGAGGTGAGATGGAGTTCGCCTGCAACGAAGGCCTTGTTGTTCGACGAGTCGTTCCAGGACGCGGTACCCGGAATGAAGTTGTCGTAAAGATCCTTCACGAACTGCAGGGACTTCGCGGTTTCCGGCGAGTTGATGACGACCTTGTCGTCCTTATCGACGAGGTTGCCGCCGTGCGCCCACAGCGCCCAGTGCAGCCAGGTGTTAGCGTCGCCCGAGGCATGGCCGAGCGCAAAACCGGCCGGCGTGTTGTTTTTCTTAAGCGCTTTGACAAGTTCGAGGAAGCTTGCGGTGTCTTTCGGGAATTCCTTGAAGCCCGCCTTCTCCATCGAACTGATGCGGTAATTCATCAAACCGCCCGTGGTCGCCACCGGCAGGCAGATCCATTTGCCTTTCGCCTTGCCGTAAAGCTCGGCCGACGGCGTCCAGCCGCCGTATTTCTTGCCGAGGTAATCCGCGACCTGGGACATATCGAGGCACTTCTCGGGGAAGAGATGTGGAAGCGAATAAAGACCCCACACCATGTCGAGACCGGAGCCCGTGTTCGCGGCGACCGAAGCCTTGGGCTGTACGTCTTCGAACGACTCGTTCGTGATCGTGACCGAAACCCCCGTCGCCTTCTGGAAGGCATCGACCATCGCCATGAAGGCTTTGTCTTCGGCTTCGACGAAGCGGCGCCAACGCAGCACCGAGATCTTCGCATTCGGTTCCGCCTTGAAGGGCGCGGTCTGTGCCCAGGCGGTCGCGTAGTTAAACAACTGGTCGGCACCTACAGTGGCAATCGTTGCAGCCGCGGCTGAACCTTTCAGCAGCGAGCGGCGGTCCATTTCAAACTTCTTGTCCATGATTTCCTCCCGTGGACGTTCTTGATCTTCGGACTTCGCTAGATTCTTTTTCCGCTATCTTTGGCGAAGAGGTGAGCCGTGTCCGCGCGCGGACGCAGCGAAATCTTGTCGCCAGGCTTTAAGTTTTGGCGTTCGCGGAAAACTGCAATTACTTCCTGATTGCCGATCCGCGCGACAACCTGGGTTTCCGATCCGGTCGGCTCGACGACGACGACTTCCGCCGGCAAGCCGCCCTCGCCTAGTTCGAAATGCTCCGGGCGAATTCCGTAAACGACATCGCGACCGCTTTCGCCTTGCGGCATGGATTTCAGCGGCAGCTTGTGACCCTGCTCGGTCTCGACATAGGCCGAACCGTTCGCTTTCAATTTGCCGTTGAGGAAATTCATCGCCGGCGAGCCGATGAAGCCAGCCACGAACTGATTGGCCGGCTTGTCGTAAAGTTCGAGCGGCGCGCCAACCTGCTCAATCACACCGTCGTGCATCACAACGATTTTGTCGCCAAGGGTCATGGCTTCGATCTGGTCATGCGTGACGTAAACAGTTGTGGTCTTCAGCCGCTGATGCAGCTCCTTCATTTCCGTGCGCATCGCGACGCGCAATTTTGCATCTAAGTTTGATAGCGGCTCGTCAAACAGGAATACCTGCGGCTCGCGCACGATGGCGCGACCCATGGCGACGCGTTGGCGCTGGCCGCCGGAGAGCTGCCGCGGATAGCGCTCCAAGAGCGGCATCAGACCGAGAATCTGTGCCGCTTTTTTCACGCGCGTATCGATTTCGCTTTTGCTTTCGCCGCGCAGCATGAGCGAGAAGCCCATGTTTTTCGCGACCGTCATGTGCGGATAGAGCGCGTAATTCTGGAACACCATCGCGATGTCGCGCTCTTTGGGGTGAACGTTGTTCACCACGCGGCCGCCGATGGAAATTGTGCCGGCAGTTATGTTTTCAAGGCCCGCCAGCATCCGGAGCAGCGTGGACTTTCCGCAGCCGGACGGGCCGACGAGCACGACGAACTGCCCATCCTCGATCGGAACGGATACGCCATGCAGGATTTCTACGTCGCCAAAAGATTTCCGAACGTCCCGTATTTGCACGGACGCCATTCTCGCTCTCCCTGAATTCCCCAGGCAGTTACGGGCGTTTCGCCTCTCTGCTCTTTTTCTTATTGCAAAGAGTGTGGCTGCTGTTGGTAGCGCTGTCAATCAGCAGCGCCACGTGGTAGGAACCTAAAATGCCGCGTAAAGGCAGAAAGTTAGGACCGATCCGCCTCACCGAAGTTGCGAAGCTCGCCGGTGTGAGCCCGATCACGGCTTCGCGCTTCTTCCGTAACCCCGAGGCGCTATCCGTTAGCAAGCGCGTAAGAGTCGAAAGCGCAGCGAGAGAACTTGGCTATGTGCCTAATCTCGCAGCGCGTGCGCTCGCTTCGCAACGCACCGAAGTCATCGGCGTCCTAATCCCGTCGCTCACGAATAATGTATTCAATGATGTGTTGCGCGGCATCTACGACGCCTCGGAAGGCAGCCCCTACACGATACAGTTCGTGAACACCCGCTACAGCATCTTGCAGGAAGAGAGGTTGTTGCGACTATTCCAAGCGCAAAAGCCCGCGGGTCTTATCGTCACCGGCATCAACCAGACCGAAGACTCGCGCGCCGTAATGAAAGCGATGAGCTGTCCGATCGTGCAGATCATGGAGACGGGTCCAGACCCGGTCGATATGATGGTCGGATTCTCTCACTATGACGCTGCATTTGCTGCAGTTTCTCATCTAATTTCTCATGGGCGAAAGCGCATCGGGTTTATCGGCGCGCGGATGGACCCTCGTGTGCAGCGCCGCCTCGACGGTTATCGCGATGCAATGAAGGGGGCCGCGCTGTTCGACCCGAACCTCGTTTTGACGACGCCCACGCCCACCGCAATGACGCTAGGCGGCACCCTGTTGGCCGATCTTCTGGCAAAAGTGCCTGATCTGGACGCTGTTTTCTGCATCAACGACGACCTCGCGCTTGGCGTACTGTTCGAATGCCAGCGCCGGTCAATTCCGGTGCCTGAGAAGCTCGCCATTATCGGCTTCAACGACATGGAATTCATGGCGTCCTCGTTCCCTTCGCTCTCCAGCGTCCGCACCAACCGCTACGAAATGGGCCGCGACGCGGTGACCATGCTGATCGACGCGGTCGAAGGCAGGCGGCCGGATAAACGCGTCGTCGATCTCGGTTTTGAACTGATGATCCGGCAAAGCTCAGCCCCGCACGGTGCACAGAACAACTAATCAAACCGGCGAAGCAGCCTTGCAAGAAAATGGTAGCGCTGTCTTTTGGCGAGGTTTACGCTATGGCTCGCTTTCATGCCTACTACGGGAGTAAATTCATGAGCAAGTCCGGAAACGGCGCCGATAAAAAGCCGAAGCTCCGCTCCCGCCTGTGGTTCGACGATTCATCGGACCCCGCGATGACCGCGCTCTATCTCGAGCGCTACCTGAATTATGGGCTTACACGCGAGGAATTGCAGTCCGGCAAGCCGATCATCGGAATCGCGCAAACCGGCAGCGACCTTTCCCCATGCAACCGGCATCACTTAGAGCTCGCGCATCGCGTCCGCGAAGGTATTCGCGAAGCCGGCGGTGTCGCGATGGAATTTCCGTGTCATCCGATTCAGGAGACCGGAAAACGTCCCACGGCCGCGCTCGACCGCAACCTTGCTTACCTTTCGCTCGTTGAAGTGTTGTTCGGCTATCCGCTGGATGGCGTGGTGCTCACCACAGGCTGCGACAAGACCACGCCGGCCTGCCTGATGGCTGCCGCCACCGTGAACATTCCCGCGATCGTGCTCTCCGGCGGGCCGATGCTGAACGGCTGGTTCAACGGCGAGCGCACCGGCTCCGGCACCATCGTGTGGAAGTCGCGCGAGCGGTTAGCGACCGGCGAGATCAACTACGACGAGTTCATGGATATTGTCGCTTCGTCGGCACCTTCCATCGGCCATTGCAACACGATGGGCACGGCTTCGACCATGAATTCGCTCGCGGAAGCGCTCGGTATGTCGCTGCCGGGATGCGCTGCGATCCCCGCGCCTTACCGCGAGCGCGGACAGATTTCGTATCTCACCGGAAAACGCATCGTCGAAATGGTGTGGGAGGATTTGCGCCCGACCGACATCATGACCAAGAAGGCATTCGAGAACGCGATTGTCGTCAACTCCGCAATCGGCGGCTCGACCAACGCGCCGATCCATCTCAACGCGCTCGCGCGGCACTGCGGCGTGGAATTGACTGTGCAAGACTGGCAGAGCGTCGGCCACAAAATACCGTTGCTCGTCAACCTGCAGCCAGCCGGCGCTTACCTCGGCGAGGAATATCATCGCGCGGGCGGCGTGCCAGCGGTCGTCCGGGAATTGATGACGAAGAAGAAAATCCACGAAGATGCAATCACCGTGAACGGCAAGACCATAGGCGAGAACTGCAGGAATGCACCCACGCCAGACAATGACGTGATCTGGTCCTACGACAAACCATTCGTCAAAGATGCGGGCTTCATTGTGTTGTCGGGCAACCTCTTCGACAGCGCGATCATGAAGACTTCCGTGATCTCGAAAGAATTCCGCGACCGTTATCTTTCGAACACGAAAGACCCGGAAGCGTTCGAAGGCCGCGCCATCGTGTTCGACGGACCGGAGGAGTATCACACGCGCATCGACGATCCTTCTCTCAATATCGATGAGCACTGCATTCTGTTCGTTCGCGGCACCGGTCCCATCGGTTATCCCGGCGGCGCGGAGGTCGTGAATATGCAACCGCCAGCAGCACTCATTAAGCGCGGGATCAAATCCTTGCCCTGCATCGGCGACGGCAGACAGTCCGGCACTTCGGGGTCTCCTTCCATTCTCAATGCTTCGCCGGAAGCGGCAGCTGGCGGCGGCCTCGCAATTCTGAAAACCGGAGATATGGTGCGGATAGACCTTAAAAAAGGCGAAGCGAACATCCTGATCCCGGCGGAAGAAGTGGCGAAGCGTCACGCGGACCTGAAAGCCAAAGGCGGCTTTCCCTTTCCCGAGCATCACACGCCGTGGCAAGAGCTTTACCGCAATACGGTCGGCCAGCACGCGAGCGGCGCGTGTCTCGAGCTTGCGACCCGTTATCAGGACATCGCAGCCAAGTTCGGTACTCCGCGTCACTCTCACTAAGAGCAGCAATCATGGCCGGAAGACTGCAAGGTAAGCGCGCCTTCGTGACCGCGGCGGCAGCCGGTATCGGCCGCGCCTGCGCGATCGCCTTCGCACGCGAAGGCGCGTATGTTTTTGCCAGTGACATTGACGAAGGTTCTTTGATCGATCTCAAAAAGGCCGGTGTCGCGGAGACTTTCAAACTCGATGTCCTGAATACCGATTCCGTCAATGAAGCCGCGAAGCGTACCGGCAAGGTCGACGTTTTGCTCAACGCTGCTGGCTTCGTGCATCACGGCACCGTACTGGAGTGCTCGGACAAGGACTGGGATTTCTCGTTCGACCTGAACGTCAAATCCATGCACCGCACGATCAAAGCGTTCCTGCCTGCAATGGTAGCTTCCGGGGGCGGCTCGATCGTAAACATTGCGTCTGCGGCGGGTGTGCTGAAGGCAGCACCCAACCGCTATGTCTATGCGGCGACCAAAGCGGCGGTCGCCGCTCTTACTCGTGCGGTCGCGGTCGATTTCATCGCCAAAGGCATTCGCTGCAACTGCATCTGCCCCGGTACTATCGAAACCCCCTCGATGCTTGGCCGCGCGGCGGCGCAAGGGCCGGACGGCATGAAGAATTTCGTTGCGCGGCAGCCGCTCGGCAGGCTCGGCACCGCGGACGAAATCGCTTCTCTTGCGGTCTATCTCGCAAGCGACGAAAGTTCTTTCACCACCGGCGGTGCGCACGTCGCGGACGGCGGCTGGACCCTATAAGGAAATGCCATGAACAAGATCGATCTTTCCGGCCGTGTCGCGGTCGTCACCGGAGGCGCGCAGGGTTTTGGGCGCGCAATATCCGAGCGCTTCGTCGCTTCCGGCGGGCGTGTTGCCATCTGGGATATGGATCAGGTTTACGCGCAGCGCACCGCGAACGAACTGGGTTCCGGAACGAAATCCTATGGTCTCGACGTATCCGATTTTACCGCCGTCGAAAAAGCGCGCGACGCGACCATCAAGGACTTCGGCAAGATCGATATTCTGGTGAACAACGCAGGGATCGCCGGGGTGAACGCAACCGTTTGGGAAACGTCGGTCGATGAATGGCGCCGCGTGATGCGGATCAATCTCGATGGACCGTTCGTCTGCTCGAAGGCCGTCGTACCGCACATGATCAAGCAGAAATACGGGCGTATCGTGAATATCGCGTCCATCGCCGGCAAGGAGGGCAATCCGAACGCCGCGCATTACTCCGCCTCCAAGGCGGGCGTTATTGCGCTTACGAAATCGCTCGGCAAGGAGTTGGCTGCTTACGACATCGCAGTCAATGCGGTGACACCCGCGGCTGCGAAAACCGCGATCTTCGACCAGATCACGCAGCAGCATATCGACTTTATGCTGTCGAAAATCCCCCGCGCGCGTTTCGTGCTCGTCGAAGAGCTCGCGGCGCTGGTCGCATGGATGGCTTCCGAGGACAATTCGTTCACTACCGGCGCTGTGTTCGATATTTCCGGTGGCCGCGCGACTTACTAAGGCCAGTCAGATGCGCCTTGCTGCAATGAATGCCATCATCGTAGGCGGCTCTAGCGGGATCGGCGCAAGCATCGCCGAAGGCTTTGTCCGCGAAGGCGCAAAGGTCGGCATCATCGGGCGGCGGCAGGAAAAAATCGATGCCGTGCTTGGCAAGATCAACAAGTACAATTCCGGTGCTATCGGCCGCGCCGCGGACATGAGACGCAGGCAAGCCTGTATCACTGCGGTTGATGCGGTCGCAGATGAATTAGGCGGTCTCGACATTCTCGTAAACAGCCAGGGCATCACGATCGTAAAGCCCTCGGCTGAACTCAGCGAAGACGAGTATCTGAGTGTCATCGACACTAATCTCAACAGTGTCTTCTTCTGCTGCCAGGCAGCTTACCCCCATATACGGAAGAACGGCGGCTCGATTATAAGCATCTCGTCATTGGCCGGACATCGTGGCTGGCCGCTCGCCGTGCATTACGCGGCAAGCAAACATGGTGTGATTGCCATTACGAGAACGCTGGCTGCGGAATGGGCAGCCGACAATATCCGCGTGAACTCCATTTCGCCGGGATATTTCCACACTGAACTGACAAGTACGCTCAAGCCGGAACGCGCGGCTCTGGCTACGTCCCGGACCCCTATGGGCCGCTTCGGCGACCTCCCCGAGATCGCAGGCGCCGCCATCTTTCTCGCTTCAAAGGAAGCAAGCTACGTCACGGGCGCAGACATAGCGGTCGATGGCGGGTTTCTCGCGAAGGGGCTTTAAGAGTTTAGCGGCGCTATTTCTCCCGGTTTGTAAGGGGTGAAATTGGTTAACAGCTTCCTGCCAATCGCTCAGAAACTTGAATCGCCGTTATTAAGCCGATCTAGATTTCTCTTCGGTACGGTCTCCAACAATTCGTGGTGGAGACAATACCTGTGTCGGAACAGCTTGCGGTGGGTATGCCCTCGCCTTCTATGGCGGCGGGCGTTGCAATAACTCTCGGTCATGTGCATTCGGTAAGTGGCTCCCAGGCAACCGTAGGGCTGCTGGAGGCCGCAATGAGCGGCCCGAGCCGCGCCGACATCACGGTCGGCCGTTTTTTGAAGATTCAGACCGCCAAATCTCAGCTCGTCGGTGTCATCACCGAAGTCTCGATCCAGAATTCGCTTGCCGCGAACTACTGCGCGATTGCGCGCGTCGACCTCATGGGCGAGATCGTCGCAGCGGGTGGCTCCTCCGCTTTCCGCCGTGGTGTCGCCGCTTATCCGACCATTCGCGACGTGGCCTTGCCGCTCACGAACCGCGAGCTTCGCATTATTTTTGATGAAGCCGGCAACAACACGATCAGTATCGGCAGCCTCCAGCAAGATACGAGCGTCAACGCGCGAACCAATGTCGATGAAATGCTGAACAAGCATTTCGCGGTGCTGGGCTCGACCGGCGTCGGAAAATCCTCAGGCGTTGCACATATCCTCGACCAGACTATGAAGATTCGACCGAACCTGCGCATCTTCCTGCTCGATGCGCATAACGAGTATCACCGTTCCTTCGGCAACAAATCCGACGTGATGAACCCCGGCAATCTCCGCCTGCCGTTCTGGCTTTTCAATTTCGAAGAGATCGTGGACGTGTTCTTCGCGGGCCGTCCTGGCCTGCAGGAAGAGACCGATATTCTTGCCGAACTGATCCCGGTCGCGAAGGCAAACTATAACCAGTATCGCAATGTCGCCGACCGCCCCGGCATCAAGCGCGCGGAAGCAAAGAATATCGGCTACACGGTCGATACGCCGGTGCCCTATCGCCTTGCCGACCTGCTCGCGATCATCGACGACCGCATGGGCAAGCTGGAGAACCGTTCGTCGCGCATGATCTACCAGCGCCTGATTACGCGGATCGAAACCGTGAGCAACGACCCGCGCTACGCCTTCATGTTCGAGCGCGCGAATGTCGGCGGCGATACCATGGCGGAATCGATCACCCAGTTGTTCCGGCTTCAGCCGGACGGCAAGACCATGACCATCATGCAGCTTGCCAGCTTCCCCTCGGAAGTCGTCGAGCCGGTGGTATCGGTGCTGACCCGCCTTGCCTTCGACTTCGGCCTCTGGAGCGACGGCGCGGTGCCGCTACTTTTTGTCTGCGAGGAAGCTCATAAATATGCTTCCGCCGATCGCACCGCCGGCTTCGCGCCGACGCGGCGCGCCCTCGCGCGTATCGCCAAGGAAGGCCGCAAGCACGGCGTCTATCTTGGCCTCGTGACCCAGCGCCCGGCGGAACTGGACCCAACCATCATCTCCCAATGCGGCACGCTGTTCGCGATGCGGATGTCGAACGATCGCGATCAGGCGCTGCTACGCTCTGCGGTCGCAGACCACGGCGCCGACCTCTTCGATTTCGTACCCTCGCTCGGCACTCGCGAAGCGCTCGCGTTCGGGGCCGGCGTTCCGTTGCCTACGCGCCTGACGTTTCCCGCATTGCCGGCAACGGCAATTCCGAAGAGCGAATCCTTCGCGAGCAACCAGGGCATCAACGCCGAAGCAATCGAGCAGGATTTCATTAGCGCGGTGATCGACCGCTGGCGCCGCGCCACGATGAGCCAGCACTCGCTACAAGACGAGCCGGTGCAGGCAAACTCGGCTACCGTCACGAATGTGGTAGATGCGCCGTCGTTACAGCCTGTTGCTACGCCGATTGATGCAACCCGGCTAAGCCTCCTGAAGAAGCCAATTACGGCGCCGGCCGAGGATTCAGCATTCCTTCGCCGCTAACTTGCGCCAGGAATTGCCTAGCGTTTTGAGAGCTGCTTGCGTCAGCTGCCGCGTGCAGGTGCCATCAGCCTGCCGGTTGTCCGCTCCGGCGCACGAACGCGGGCTTCAGTCATGCGCTCTCCGAACTTCCCGCTGGTGCGAAGTTCGTCGAGATAAATCGGTTTCGAAAAGTAGAAACCCTGCGCGAGACGGATGCGGCTCGCGGTTTGCAGGTAAATCAATTCTTCTTTGGTCTCGACGCCCTCCGCGACCATGCTCATCTCTAAGGAGTGTGCGAGCGACTCGATCGCTTTCAGCACGCTCTGATTGCGGGGCCGTTCATGAATTCTAGAAATGAATGAACGATCGATCTTTATCTCGTCGGCTGTGATATCTGCGAGTGCGCTCAATGACGAGTAACCGGTGCCGAAATCGTCAATCGAGATCCGAACTCCACATTGACGCAAAGCCGGTAGCACTTCGGATTGGAATGTCCCGTTATCGACGATTGCGTCTTCGGTCAGTTCAACAATAAGCCGCTCGCCGCAACCGCTATCCTTAATCGTGCCCGCAAGCGCGGACATGAATGTCCGGTCGCTTGCCTGCTTGGCTCCGACATTGATGCTGACGCTGGTACCGCCGCCAAACGCCGCATCGAGGCGTTCCAGCGACATGATTGTCTCATTCAGCACGAAGTTCGTGATCGGATTGATCAGGCCGAGCTCGATGGCAAGGCTAATGAACTGTCCGGGCGGATGGATTTCGCCGTCGCTGTCGCGCCAGCGGATCAGCGTCTCGAAGCCTACGACGTCCTGGGTATGAATATCCACTTTGGGCTGGAAGGCGCAGACGAAGCGATGATCGCGGATTGCCAGACGCAACCGCTGCTCTGCTTCCATGCGCGCAGCGATCGACTTGCCTAAACCATCGTCGAAATAGACCGCCTGTCCCTTGCTGCGAGTCTTCGCGCCATACATCGCGCCATCCGCGTTACGCCGCAGCGTCTCATAGTTCTTACCGTGCGCCGGGTAGAAGCTCACGCCGATCGAGCAAGAGCTGAAAATCTCGAAGCCCTCAAGATAAAATGGCTTCTTGATCTCGGCCAGCACCTGCTCGACGACCAACTCGACGGCTTCCTTGCCCGCATAACCGTCGAGGAGCAGTACAAACTCGTCACCGCTGATGCGTGCCAGCATATCGCCCGATTGCAGCTTCGATTTTATGCGCTCGCTGATCTTGATAAGCAGCGCATCGCCGGTTGCGTGGCTGTAGTAATCGTTGACGTGCTTGAAATTGTCGAGGTCGATGAACGCGACTGCAAAAGGCCGCGCGTTCGCACTCTGGATAATCGCGTCGGCATACTCCGCGATCCGCACGCGGTCCGGCAGACCCGTCAGCTTGTCGATATGCGCGCGCTCTGCAAGCCAGCGCTCCACTTCCTTGTGCTCGGTGATATCCACCGAACTCGAAATCAGAAGCTGGTTGTTGGTTATGTTCACCGGCGTGTGAGAGGTCAGCAAAATTCGCTCGCCATCTAGGTCCGGCACGCGGGTTTCGGCCATGATGGTCTTGCCGCCCGATACAACGCTGCGCTCCCAGTTGCGGCGGCTGATCGCTTCCTGTTCGGACAGAAAATTCGCCGGCGAACTGCCAAGCAGCTTTTCCACGGAGACCGCGAGATCGGCCGCGGCCATGGCATTGGCAAGCACGAAACGGCCGTCGCTGTCCTGCACGGTCAGGCTGATCGGTAAGTGGTCGAGGATCACCTTCAAAAGCTGCGTGTCCTGCAACGCAAGCTGGGCAACAGGCAATCGGGGCTGGGCTGGTTCCTGATTTACTTTTGAGTTACCTGTAACCGTGCCATGGGTAAGTATGCTTGCCAGGCTAACGACCGAGCAGGCGCGCGCTATTGAAAGCAGTTCCGGTGCCACCAAGTGTTGCGGCAGGCAAAGCACGAGAACGGCAGTGCGGCCGCCAATGCCGACCGGTATCGTCAGGACATTCTCATCCAGCGCGGCTGCGTTTCCGATGGCGTGTTTGGTTTCGCCGGCACGGAACAGAGATACCTGGAGCAGGTCAACAAGCCTGCATTTTGAAACTAAGGGCAAGTTTTCCGATGGCGGGTCGGACGCAACCGCCTTGAGCGAGCCCTCGCCGTTCGCCAGCAGAACAGCGCGTTGATACGGGAATATGCTCTTGAGCGTGCTGAAGAGCGCCTCAACAGGAAGCGTTCCCTCGCTGATGTCCATCAGGGCCTTCAAGACAGGCGCAAGTGATGCCGGCAGCGGCCCTGCGAGCGTGGAATAGGGCACGCGATCATTTACGGCTGGAACGCTAACTGAAGCAGGCACGGAATCCCCTCAACCCGTACTACGAGGGTATCAGGTGTAGCGCCCAATTATTGGCAATGAGTTTCAAATGGGAACCGGCCGGCCAGCGCGCCTTAAGTTTTTGTTAACCGATTGACCGCTTACGGCGCAGGGCGCTTCCTGAAGAAACGGACGCCGACTTCATCCTCTTTCTGCCAGACTGCCTGACAGCGGCGGACCACACTAAGCTCTTCGCGAAGCACTTCCTCGCGTTCCGTGAAAGAGAGATAGAATTCGAGCGGGATTTCGATACCCGCCTCGGCCTCTTTCCTTTCGATCTTCAGGCGCGCGCCGGTATCAGACATATCTAGCACAGTGCAGCCGCACAACACCGAGCGATCCCGCCGATAAATCGTCGCGGGATAGGAAAGGCGTTTTCGTTCGCTACCGCGTTTCGACCAAGCCATGCTGCAATTCAAACGCGCTGAAGATCAGCTCGCTTCCTTTCCGTGTTCCTGAATAAGCATGAACCGCATCGTTCGCTGCGCGGACGTCTGCGAGAGTGCAATGTAGGCCCTTCGCGCCTCATCAAGCTCATTCTCGGATATCGAGTAGTGCGCAAAGCGGGTTCGCAGAATAGTGCTTACGGTCGACCAGCTCAGTTTCGCGGCTTTACAGGCAACCAACAGGCCGTCGAAGTTCTGGTTCTTCATCACTCTATTGATCATGCTCGGCGCGGCGCCGCAGAATAGTGCGAGCGTTGCAATAGTCTCTTCGTGCCGGCGTTCGCTGACAAAGCCCAAGAGAATTTGCTCGTTCAGCTTTCCGTCCCGGTTCAGCCTTTTGACCAGATCTTCCGCGGAAGAGAAGTTGTAGGTTTTCGTGACCTCACGGCTGATCTCGGCAGCGATGCCGACCAACGCATCCTCGATCTGGGTGCGTCGCTCCGGTGGAGCGCCAGACAGAAGCTTGGTGCGGACAAGCTCGGTTGCCCGCTGCAAAAGCTGCCGCAGCAGCTGGATCGGAAGATCGAGACGGAAGCCGAGTTTCACTGCAAGCTGCGAATCCCGCTCACCTTTGGTCACAAGCATCGTGAAAGCGGAGTTCGAGAACTGTGCGCCGACATTCTCCGCGAGACGATGCATCACTCTCGCGCTGCCGCGATCCACCAACGCGTCGGTGATCGCCACTGACAGCCTGGCGCGTCCTGACATCGCAAGCAGATGATCATCGCTTTTGGTGCTTGCGATTTCGAGGAGATCGGCCTCGGTCAAACGCGGAGACTGCGTGATCACAGGCCCTGCAATCGCGATCCGGTCGTCAAACGCAAGCGTGCGGACGGTCTCGATTGGCGCATTCTGAACCGGCGCGAGCGAGTTGCTGAGCTGGGCCAGCGCTCTCGCTTCGATTCTGCCGACGAGATGGACAAGGACATCGTCGAATACGCTGACCTGCTCGTCGTTCAGACGGTCGGCATCGTCCAGAAAAAGGGAAGTAACACGGCGAAGGATATCAACCCGCTTCTCCGAGTTGCCGTTACTGACGGCGGATTCCAATTCTGCAATTAAGGACCATGAGTTGTTCATAGCCGAACACCATCGACGGTAATACGATAGGCATAAATTTGTTTTGGCCGTCTCGCGCAATAAGCGAGAACAGGCTTATTAGTTACGTATTGTTATGAGGTAAGGCCTAACGGGCCATTAAAGCTGCTGTGTGCCGGCAGTACCGCTCGGTACTCCGCGCGAGCGCTGACCCGATGAGACCGCAATTCGTTACTCGCGGTTTAGGCACTCGCCCGAGCAGTAGAAATCTCAGCTTTCGAGTCACTCTCCAGCACTTGCCCCAGCAGGATGAGGAGCGGGCCTTGCCCTTCAATTTCCGGCAGGTTTTTAGAAAGTTCACCGAGCGTCGAGTGCAGCACAAGTTGCTCAGGCCGGGTCGCATTTCGGATGGCAATGGCGGGTGTACGCCGGTCGAGGCCCGCCGCTTCCGCGCGTATCGAGAACTCCGCATAGGTCCGGGAAGGCATATAAATCGCGGTCACCGCAGCCTTGTCGGCAATACTCATCCAATCGATGTTGTCCGGCAGCTTTCCGTCAGCGCCATGACCGGTGACATATTGCAGGCGGCGCGCGTGGAGCCGGTGCGTCAGCGAAATCTGAAGCCGGCTTGCAGCGCCTTGCGCCGCCGTAATCCCCGGCACGACTTCGGTATGGATTCCGGCCAAGCGGCAGGCTTCGAGTTCTTCGCCGGCCCGTCCGAAGATCATCGGATCGCCACCTTTGAGCCGCACGACCCGTTTTCCTTTCTTTGCCAGCGAAATCATGAGGCCGTTGATCTCGCTCTGTTTGCAGGCCGGGCCGCCGCCGGTTTTTCCGACCAGCATTTTCTTCGCTTCCCGCCGCGCGAAATCGAGCACGCCTGCCGAGACCAGATCGTCGATTAGAATGACATCGGCGGATTGCAGCGCGCGAACGGCACGCAATGTCAAAAGCTCGGGGTCACCCGGCCCGGCTCCTACCAGCGTGACCGATCCCTGCTCCACTTTCGCTCCTTCGCCATGCAATTCCGCAAGCAGCTTGCGATAGTCGGACTCTTCCGGCTGATGATCAGGCTCAGCGAGCGCGCGTGCCGTGAACAGCTGCCAGAAGCGGCGGCGGGCCGCGAAACTCAAACCGGTTGCCGCTTGCAGAACACCGCGCCAGCGGCGGGCCGCTTCCGCCCAGCTCGCAAAGCCCATCGGTAGCATTGCTTCGAGCTTCGCGCGGATGGCCTGCCCGAATACGGGTGCCGCACCATCCGTCGAAATTCCAATCACAAGCGGCGAGCGATTTACGATCGAGCCGAACGCGAAATCGCAAAAAGCAGGCTTGTCGATCACATTGACCGGAACACCGGCTGCCCGCGCGGCTGCAGTAAAAGCGGCCGACTCTTGGTCAGTTTTGAATGTGCCGACGGCAATGGCAGCACCAAACAAGTCTTCGCTGCGCCAGTCGCGCTCGTGAACAGCAATGTTGTTTGCGAAGTCAGAATCCTGCACAAGTTCGCGCAGGTCGCCACCTGGCTTCGGTGCATAGACATCTACCTTTGCACCGGCCGCGGCGAGAAGCTCGATTTTCCATACCGCGCCTATGCCGTTAGCCGCGACTAATACCCGCTTGCCATCGAGTGCGAAGAACACCGGCAACCGGGCGAGCTTGCCCATGCGAGTGGGCTTTTCTTCAGACGGTTTGCGGAGCTCTGACATCTTGCAAAATCCTCTTCAGTTCCGGCTTACACGAGCCGCAATTCGTTCCGGCACGCAGCAGCAGGCCAATTTGCTCTACGTTATGGGCGCTCTTTGTTTCGACCGCGTTGCGGATTGCATTCAAGCCAACGCCGAAACAGGCGCAGATCAGGGGGCCAGTATCCGGCAAGCCATTCGCATTTCTTCCTGAGAGAAATAGTTTTCGTTCGTTAGTTTCGATGCGCTGCCGGGACAGCATCTGCTTCACTGCATCCCAAGTCACATGACTTTCGGCGGAACCTACAAAAAGCGAGAACGTCAGGCGCGTTCCTACCATATGGGCAACGCGATAGACGCCGCGCTTTTCATCGGCATACTCGATAACCTCTGTACTGGATTCACGGTTTCGCGCCGCGTAATCGCGCCATGCTGCCAAACTTTCGTTTCCTGCGAAGAGCACACCCTCGCCGCCATCAAGCGTCACGCGCGTCCAGTATGCACTTTTCGGCAGACCGAACGGCGTGGAAGCAATCACGAATCCGAACGCTGCGAACGTTACCGCTTCTATCGCAGCAGCAGTCGCTTTCGCTTCCGGTTGCCCTGAGAACGGGTCCGTCGCGGCGGCAACGAGGTCGCCTGTCCGGGTCATCGAAGTATTCGTCCTGCTCCAATGAATCGGCACGAAAAGCGAACCGCGTCTTTGGCCTTCGTCGATCTTCACACGAAAAACAGCAGACCCATGCGCGCTTCGCACGCGTGCGAAGCTGCTGTCTGTCAAAGAGAAACGACGCGCGTCATCGGGACTTACCTCGACGAACGGTTCCGGCAGGTGCTGTCCAAGACGAGGGCTCAATCCGGTCCGCGTCATGGTATGCCACTGGTCGCGAATACGTCCGGTGTTGAGGCGCAGCGGAAACTCTTCCGACGTTGCACCTTGAAGTTTCGGGATTTCCGGCGCTACGAACTTGGCCCGGCCGCTAGTGGTGTAAAAACCACCATTCTCGAAGAACCTTACTTTCGACTGCGTATCCTTCTGGCGGCGGGGCCAGATTACCGGCTCCAGTGCATCATAGGCCTCGTCATCGACCTTCTTCAACGCGCCGATGTCGAAATCGCGCGTTCCTTCGTTCTCGAATGCAGATAGTGCGGCGTGCTCGCGGAATATGTCCGCAGCGGATGAATAGGAGAACGCCTGCTCGAACCCCATACGGCAGGCAACGTCACTCACAATTTTCCAGTCCGGCTTTGCCTCGCCCGGCGCGACAAGAAATGCACGCTGCCGCGAAATGCGGCGTTCGGAATTTGTAACTGTTCCGTCCTTCTCTCCCCACGCAGCTGCAGGCAGCAGGATGTGCGCGCCGCTTGCCACCGTGTCGTTCGTGAGCACATTCTCGGAGACCACGAAGAGATCGAGTTTGCGCAACGCATCGGCAACGAAAGCCGCGCGCGGCAGCGACGCCGCCGGGTTCGTCGCCATCACCCAAAGCGCCTTCACCTCGCCACGCTCGATCGCCTCGAACATCTGTACGGCTTTGAGGCCCTCGCGCTTTGCCATCGCGCTTGCATTCCAGAAACGGCCGACGCGATCGATGTCGGCCGGGACAAAGTTCATGTGCGCCGCTAGCTGGTTTGCAAGACCTCCAACCTCGCGCCCGCCCATCGCATTAGGCTGGCCGGTCAGCGAGAATGGCCCCATCCCTACGCGGCCAATACGTCCGGTTGCGAGATGACAGTTGATGATAGCGTTTGCCTTGTCGGTGCCTTGCGCGGACTGATTGACGCCTTGCGAGAACGCGGTGACCGTGCGCTTGGTTGCCCTGAACAGCTCGTAGAAAGAGAGAATATCCTTGCGCAGCAATCCGGTTTGGTCTGCGACCGATTCAAGTGAGGGCGCGATCTCTCTCGCGCGTGCCAGCGCCTGCTCGAACCCCTCCGTGTGCGCCGATATATATGCGAAGTCGAGCGTGTGACGGTCGGCAAGCTCTGCCAGCAGCCCGGAAAACAGTACGGTATCCATGCCGGGAGCGACGGCAAGAAAAAGATCGGCCTCTTCCGCAGTGGCGGTGCGTCTCGGGTCGATGACAACGAGTTTGGTGCCGCGGCGCGCTCTGCTCTCCATCATGCGGCGGAATAGAACCGGATGACACCAGGCGGCGTTCGAACCAACGAGCACGATCAGATCGGCTTCGTCAAAGTCCTCGTATGAGCCGGGCACCGTATCCGCGCCGAAAGCACGCCGGTGTGCCGCGACCGAAGACGCCATGCAGAGCCGCGAATTCGTATCGACATTCGCGGAACCGATGAACCCTTTCATCAACTTGTTCGCGACGTAATAGTCTTCCGTGAGCAACTGGCCGGAAAGATAGAACGCGACCGCGTCAGGGCCGTGTTGTTCGATCGTCGCTTGTAAACCGTTCGCGACCTTATCGAGCGCGGCATCCCAACTCGCACGCTGTAATACGCCTTCCGTGTCTCGCACCATTGGATGCAGAAGACGCGTCGAGAGCCCCAGCGTTTCGCCTAGTGCAGACCCTTTGGAGCAAAGCTTGCCGAAATTTGCGGGATGATCCGGATCGCCGGAAATCTCCGCACCGCCTAACCCGTCGGGGAGTGCCAGCACTCCACAACCCACGCCGCAATACGGGCAAGTCGTCCGTACCGACGCCTGAAGCGGTGCCCGCATATTCATCAGTACACATCCGACTGATAACGGCCCGCTTTCTTTAGCGCATTCAAATAGGCGACAGCATCCTCTGCTGAGCGATTGCCGTGCTTGGAAAAAGTTTCAACCAGCACGCGCTCGACATCCTTCGCCATGCGCTTGGCGTCACCGCAGATATAGAAATGCGCGCCGGCTTCTAACCAGGCGAACAGCTCGGCACCTTCCTCGCGCATACGATCCTGTACATAGATTTTCTCGTTGCCGTCGCGTGACCACGCGAGCGTGAGCCTAGTTAGCAGGCCGCTCGACTGCATGGCCGATAACTCATCCTGATAGAAGAAATCGCAATCGCTGCGCTGATGACCGAAGAAGAGCCAGTTGTTGCCTTTCGCGTTTGTTGCCATGCGCTCCTGCAGAAAGGCACGGAATGGCGCGACGCCGGTGCCGGGGCCGACCATGATGATCGGCGTATCGGGATTCTGCGGGAGACCGAAATTATGGGCGCGCTGGACATAAACCTTCAGCGCCCCGCCGGGCTCGATACCGTTCGCAAGATAATCCGAGGCGGTGCCGCGCCGCTCACGCTCACCAATGACATAACGCACGAGATCGACGGTTAGCGATATCTTGCCGGGGTCGGCTTTCGGGCTTGAGGAGATCGAGTAGAGCCGAGGCTGGAGTGGTTCAAGCGCCTCGATAAAAACTTCCGGATCAGGCCGTATGCCCTCGAACTTTTTGACCGCAGCCAATACGTCGAGCGTTGCCGCGTCGCCGTCGGGGTCTTCTCCTGCGGCAAGCGCTTTGGATTTTTTCCGGCGTTCGCCGCCGACAAGTAGCGAAATCAACTGGAACAGCGAGTCCGGTGCGGGAGAAAGCGAAATATCCTTGCACAAGACTTCACGCAGGGTCTTGCCGCCTATCTTCGCGTCAGGCCGCGCGCCGATCAGTGCGATCACGGCGTCCACAAGACCGGGATGATTTTCCGGGAAGATACCGAACGAGTCACCGGCTATATAATCGAGCCCGGTGCCGCCGAGATCGAATTCAACGTGATGGGTCCGCTTCTCAGACTTTGCGCCGTTCAAGAGATAACGTACCGAAAGCTTCGCGGTCATTGGATTGTCGCGCGAACGGCCGGGTACGCCGAGCGCCACTTCTTTCGTTGGCGTTTCCGCCAATGGGGCGACAGGCGCGGCATCGCCGAATTCTTCGAACAGCTTCTTCAGCATCCGGTTAGTTTCTTTGCCGCCCGGAACGCAAAGGTTGAGCCGTTCCTCTTTTCTCAGAAATAGCGCGTTGGAATAGTCTTCACAGTTATAGCCGCACTGCCCGCAATCCTGCTGCGCCATGGCCGCCATCATCTTGCGGCGAAGCGGCTTTGCTTCCGCGAGCTTCATGCGCTCGGAAATCGGCATGGTCTGGTCGTGCCACGGTGCTTCCCCGTCATCGCCGTCGTCGAGCGGACCTTTCGGCACATCCACCATCAGACCTTTGGTCTGATCCTGGGTAAGCGCGGTCACCTGATCCAGCGAAACGAGTCCCGCGAAAAAACCGTTCAGCCAGGAGCGCTGCTCGTCGGAGAACGGCGCGCTCTCCGGCACAATCATCGGCAGGATGGGTTGCGCGTTGACCGTCATTCCGCGGTCTCCGCATCGAAGATTTGCTGTAACACCTCGACTTCATGACGCTTGGAGAATGCAAGGAAAGTTTCCTCCTTGCTATTTCGCTTCGCGACGAAGCCTTTGAGCATCTTCTCAACCATGCGCGGCGCTTCGTCTGCTTTCACGTCACGATAGATTTCACGGCCAATGGCGGCTTCCTCTCCGAAGCCGCCGCCGACATAGATGTGATACCCCTCGACAGTCTCGCCTTCGCTGCCGGTTTCGACCCGCGCGCCAAGCAAACCGATGTCGCCGATGTAATGCTGCGCGCAGGAGTGATGACATCCGGTGAGATGGATGTTCACCGGACCGTCGAGCAGCACGCGCGCTTCGCAATAATCGGCAATCGCGGCAGCGTGGCCCTTGGTGTCGGAGGCGGCAAAGCGGCAACCGGTGTTGCCGGTACAGGCAACAAGACCCGCGCGCACCGAGGCCGCCTTCGTGGTCAGGCCGAGCTTCTCGATCTCCGCTTCCACGACGGCCACCTTCTCATGCGGCACGCCGGAGATGAGCAGGTTCTGCCAAACCGTCAGGCGAATATCGCCGTCGCCGATTTCATTCGAAAGCCTGGCCAGGCCGCGCATCTGATCAGCGGTAATTTTCCCGACTGGCAGAACGACACCAATCCAATGCAACCCTTTCTGCTTCTGTTCATGCACCCCGATATGTGCGAGGCGGTCGAACGGTATCCGTGGCTTGATCGCGCCTACTGGCGCGCGAACCAGCTTCGTGCCGAGTTTTTCCTCGACCACCGCGAGGTATTTCTCGAAACCCCAGGCGTCCAGCACATATTTCAACCGCGCCTTGAGACGATTGGTGCGGTCGCCGTGATCGATGAACACACGCACGATGGCGTCGGCAACCTTCCCCGCGTCCGCGGGCTTCACGATCACGCCGGTGTCGCGCGCGAAGTCTCTATGGCCGGTGATACCGCCAAGCGCGAGACGAAACCACACACCCGCTTCGATGCCGAAACCATCCTGCACTTCGACCGCCTGAAAGCCGATGTCGTTGGTATCTTCGAGTACCGGGATGATCCCAGCGCCATCGAAGGCAACATTGAACTTGCGCGGCAGGCCATACAGACCGCGGTCGTTCAGAATGCGGTGATGCCATTCGCGTGCATAAGGCCGCGTATCAAGCAACTCCTGCGGATCGATCCCAGCGGTCGGCGTACCGGTGACATTGCGGATGTTGTCGGCACCCGAGCCTTTGGTGGCTAAACCGAGATCGACGATCTCCTCGATCAGCGCCGGGCCGTGCGCGGCCGCGATCTCGCGGATCTGCAAGTTTGCGCGCGTCGTCACGTGCGAGTAACCGCCGCCACGGCGCTCGGCGATACCGGCAAGGCCCGCGAACTGCCACGCTTTCAGAATTCCGTTTGCGATGCGCAAGCGGCACATGAAGAAGTCCTGTGCCGGCGCGACATAGAACAAGCCATGATACTTCCAGCGGAAGATGTCCTGCCCCTTCGGATAGCTGCCGCCCTCGGCTTGATCCTTGAGCCGCGCATAGGCATCGAAAGCATTTTCCTCACGCTTGCCCTTTTCTTCCGCCGCGAGCTTCTTTCCCTCTCCTTCAAAGCGTGCCTGTGCGGCAAAGTGCGCGGCATCGGGACCGGAGGGTGCGGCCGCCCCGTACGAATTGACGCCGCGCGCTGCACGCGCGGTTTGCAGGCCGGAAGCGAAGCCTTCGAGAAATCGCTTTTGCTCGGGATTGAAATCGGAGGACATCTAGGCGGCCTCCTGCGTCGCAAGCGCGCGGCCGAATGCCAATCCGTTGCGAAACGCGCTCACGGATTCGCCGGAGCGGATCAAATCCAGATACCAGTGCCCGTCGCTGGTATCGCCAAATAATACCGCGCCTGCGAGCTTGTCGCCGCGCAGCAGGAGCTTCCGGTAAATCCCCATCGACGGATCGCGAAGCAGGATCGGTTCACAATCGGCCCCGCCGGTGATTTCGCCAGCCGAGAATAAGGAGATTCCGGTTACCTTCAGATTGGTCGAAAATTTCTTCGGAGCAAACGCTGCCACTTCATCAGACAAGGTAAGCGCAACGGTCGCAGCCATTTCGTAAAGCGGCTCGACGAACCCGTAGCAACGACTGTCATGTTCCGCACATTCCCCGACCGCGAGAATATCCGGATCGGAGGTCTGCATCCGATTATCGACAACGATCCCGCGTTCGACATGAAGTCCGGCGTCGACTGCGATACGGGTTTCCGGACGAATGCCGGCGGCCATGACGACAAGATCGGCCGAGTAGATCGTACCGTCGTCAAGCAGCACGGCCTCGGCGCGCTTATGACCGAGAATTGCTTTCGTCTGCGCACGGCAATGCACTTTGATGCCGCGGCGCTCAAGCTCATTCTGCAAAAGCAGGCCAGCCGCCGGATCTAGTTGCAACTCCATCAGGTGCCCCATGAGATGAAGCACAACGACTTCCATGCCCCGCTTCTGGAGCGCTGCCGCGGCCTCAAGGCCAAGCAAGCCACCTCCGATCACAACCGCCTTCGCATTTGGCCGCGAAGCAGCGGCAAGCATGACTTCGACATCGTCGAGATCTCGAAACGTCACGACGCCACGGAGATCCTTGCCGACGACTGGAAGAATAAAAGGCGCGGAGCCGGTCGCGATTACCAGCTTGTCGTAAGGCGTCTCACCAAGCCGTGAGCTCACTACCTTCCGGCTGCGATCGATCTTCGTGACTGCTTCGCCGAAACGGCAGACAATTTTTCGCTCCGCGTACCATTCTTTGTTGTGGGTAAGGATTCCATCAATAGTCTCTTCGCCTGCGAGCACGGGCGAAAGCATGATGCGGTTATAGTTCCCGTGCGGCTCGGCACCGAAGAGCGTGACATCGTATCGGCCGGGAGCAGCATCGAGCAGACGCTCAAGCATTCTGCCTGACGCCATCCCGCTTCCTACGATGACAAGACGCTGCTTCATCTTGCGCCGACCTTCCGAATTACGCCGCTTCGACGTAGCGGTGCCGCTCGTAGAGGAACTTCAACACCGCGGTACGGCATTTGATGTAAGCCGGGTCGGAGACCAGATCGAGGCGCTTGCGCGGGTGTGCAAGCGGCACTTCGAGTACTTCGCCGATCTTTGCCGCCGGACCGTTCGTCATCATGACGATGCGATCCGAAAGCAGCACGGCCTCATCGACATCGTGCGTAATCATCATGACGGTGTTACCTAGCTTCTGATGCAACGCCATCACCGTTTCCTGTAAGTTCGCGCGCGTCAGCGCATCGAGCGCGCCGAACGGCTCGTCCAACAGCAGCACCTTCGGCTCCATCGCTAGCGCGCGAGCGATGCCGACACGTTGCTTCATGCCGCCGGAGATTTCCGAAGGGCGTTTGTCTTTCGCGTGCACCATCTGCACAAGATCGAGATTATGCAGCGTCCAGGCATCGCGCTCGGCGCGCGATTTGGTTTTACGAAACACCTTGTCGACTGCGAGCCTCACGTTGTCATAGACCGTGAGCCACGGCAGCAGCGAATGGTTCTGAAACACGACCGCACGGTCGGGCCCTGGCGTATCCACCTGCCTGCCCTCGAGGATTACGCCGCCGTTGGTTGTATCCGTCAATCCGGCGACAATATTGAGCAAGGTCGACTTGCCGCAACCGGAATGACCGATGATGGAAACATACTCGCCCTTCGCAACATCCAGCGTGATGCCACGCAGGACTTCGGTCGATTGCGAACCGCGCTGGAAGGTTTTGTCGACGTGATCGATCTTGAGATACATCGCTTGCTCCTTATGACTTCGCAGTGCCGCGGGTGACGATAGTGGAAACGCCGGCAACGAGACGATCGAGTACGAAGCCGACGACGCCGATATAAATGAGCGCAACAACGATGTCGGACAGCCGCGAGGAATTCCACGCGTCCCAGATGAAGAAGCCGATGCCGACGCCGCCGGTCAGCATTTCGGCAGCGACAATCGCAAGCCACGACAGACCGACACCGATGCGAAGTCCGGTGAAGATGTAGGGCGCTGCCGACGGCACCATGATCTTGTAGAAATATTCTATCGGGTTCAGTTGCAGGACGAGCGCCACGTTGCGGTAGTCCTGCGGGATGTTTCTGATGCCGACCGCAGTATTGATGATGACCGGCCAGATCGCAGTGATGAAGATCACGAAGATCGCCGACGGATTGGCGTCACGGAAAGCCGCGAGCGAAAGCGGCAACCAAGCGAGCGGCGGTACGGTGCGAAGCACCTGAAAGATCGGGTCCAGCCCGCGCATGGCCCAGGTCGATTGCCCGACAATCGCGCCGAGCAGAATGCCGACGACCGCAGCCAAACCGAAGCCGTAAGCCACACGCGTCAGCGAGGTCAGCACTCGCCACCCGAGGCCGATATCCTGCGGGCCCGCGACGAAGAACGGATCGACGATGAGATCTTTGGAGTCCTGCCAGATTTTCAAGGGTGATGGCAACGAAGCCTTCGGGCTGTTCGTCATGAACTGCCAGACGACGAGGATCAACACGAGCACGAGTAGCGGCGGCACTACGCGCACTGCAATCTCGCCCAAAACCGGTACCACACGCGACAGAAGCGGCTTACCCGGCGCCGGCGGCATCGGCAGCACTCCGGCTGTCGCCTGCGGCAGCGCCACGACGTTATCGGTATTTCGGACTGGCATATTCATCGTGAAATCTCCCAAAGAGTTGGGGCTGCGGCGTCCCGCAGCCCGTTCGTTTGTTCTGCTCAGACTTCCACGCGCTTGATCGACAGGCTCTTGAGATATGCCTGCGGATTCGCGGGATCGAAGGTTTTGCCGTCGAAGAACTTCTCGACGCCACGGGACTCGCCGGTCGGGATTCCGCTGACACCGAGCGCTTTCGCGGCCTGCACCCACAGATCCGAGCGGTTGGTTTTGTTGACATGACCCTTGATGTCGAAGCCCGCTTCGAACTTGCCCCAGCGGACATTCTCTGTGACGAACCAGCTATCGAGGCTCTTCCACGGATAGGAAACCGCGCCGCCCTCACCCCAGAATTTCATCCTGAGATTACTGCCAGCGACTTTGCGGCCATTGCCGTAATTGATGTCGCCTTTGATGCGGCCGATGATGTCCGGCACCGGCACGTTGAACCATTGCCGCTTGCCAACGATCTCCGCCATCTCTTGCTTGTTCTCTATCTTCTCACACCACTGCTGCGCTTCCATCACCGCCATCAGGATCGCTTGCGTGGCTTTCGGATTGGCATCGACGAAGTCGGCGCGCATACCGAGGATTTTTTCGGGATGCTTGAACCAGAGCTCGCCGGTGGTGAGCGCGGTGAAACCGATGTCCTGATTGACGAGTTGCTCGTTCCAAGGCTCGCCGACACAGAAGGCGTCCATGTTGCCGACCTTCATGTTCGCGACCATCTGCGGCGGCGGAACGACGATCGTGGAAACATCCTTGTCGGGATCGATGCCGCCCGCGGCGAGCCAGTAACGAATCCAAAGGTCGTGCGTACCGCCTGGGAAGGTCATCGCGACCTTCACTTCTTTGCCTTCTGCTTTCTTCTTCGCAAAGGCCGCTTTCAGCGCGCTCGCATCCAGCTTGACGTTGGTGTCCTTGTATTCAGCCGCGACCGAGATCGCCTGCCCGTCTTCGTTCAGATTGAGCATCGTGTACATCGGCAGCGGCTGTTTGTTCTGCATCACCGCGCCGGTGGAATAGAGATGCACTTTCGGGCGCAGGATGTGACCGCCGTCGATGCCGTTCGCCTTGGTGCCGAGCGCCATGTTGTCGCGCGTGGCACCCCATGAAGCCTGCTTGAGAATTTCCATCTCGGGCAGGCCGTGCTTTGCGTAGAAGCCCTTCTCCTGCGCGATGATGAGCGGTGACGCATCTGTCAGCGCGATGTAGCCGAGCTTGGTGCCCTTCACTTCCGGCCCCGATTGCGCGAAGGCGACACCCGCGGGCAGCGCAAATTTCGCCGCTGCGAAAAGCGCGGCTGTGCTCGCGCTCTTCTTCAGAAATTCACGCCGGTCTACGCTACCGCGTGCGATCGTCTTTCCTGTTTTCTTCATCTCATTCCCCTCTGTTTTGCTGCGCCAGGCCGAAAACGAAAAACGCCGCGAACTTTCCCGCGCGATTTCACGCGGTGAGTTCAGCGGCGTCGCTGTTTCCGGCCCTTCGTAGGACCCATGCCGTCATCATCGGCGGCACGATTCGAATTTCTCTAATTCAAACGTCGTGCCAGCCTTTGCCGCAAGGCGATATGTGCGGCAAAATCAGTGAGTTAATGCCGATAAATGCGCCGCCTGAAATGGCGCACCGGCTGGCTTTTCTGCCTGCCAAGGAGTCATCTGCGCGTTTATTGTGCATTGCACGCGGTGGGCCTAACGGCGGATTTTCCAGGTCGCGAGATGTTTCTCAGGATTAAGCGCATCGAATTCCGGTCCATCGAACGCGCCGACGCCGTCTTTCGGCTCGCCTTCCGGCGGAAGATCGCCGGCACCAACAACCGCATCATAAATATCGGGACGGAATGTCTCGCGCGCAGCAAGCAGCAGATCGCGCGAGAGCGGCGCCTGACCCCAACGGACCATCTGCGCATAGAGCCATGATGCCTGCGCGCGATCAGGCCGCGCAGCACCTCGCCTGCCGACCATCAGATAACGGTCACTTTCTCTATATTTTCCGTCAGGCGAGATCTTCAGCCTGCCATCGAGCGTGCGGCGTGTAAATTCAGGCGCGACATTCAGCCGGTTCGGCGCCGACAGGATTTCGCACGCCTCTTCGCGATTAGCTTCGTCCTCGATGAAATCCGCAGCCTTCTTGTGTGCGCGAACCAGCGCGCGAAGACTTTCCGGATTGTCGTTGGCCCAGGCGGCCCGTGTTGCCAGCACTTTCTCCGCCGCGCGCTGCAAGATCTCGGAGACGAAGTGCAGAATATGCGCTACGCCAAGATCGACCGCGACCGAATTCCATGGCGCGCCGACGCAGAATGCATCGACATGACCGTTCTTGATGCTCTCGACCATGAACGGTGGCGGCAGCACCACCATCTGCACATCTTCATCGGGATCGACGCCGGCCGAGGCCATCCAGAAGCGAAGCTGATAATTGTGGGTCGAGAACGGAAAGGTCATGCCGAAATTGAGCGGCGGTTCGCCTTTGCGCTTACGCTCGGCCACGATAGCCGCCAGCGCTTTGGCCGACACCTTCGGATCGACGAGATCGCCTTCGGCCTTCTCCTCCAGCGCGCTTTTCAGGGCATTCGTCACCGTAATCGCGTTGCCGTTCAGGCCCAGATTGAATGGTGCCACGATAGGAACGCGCACATGGCCTAGGCCAAGATTGGAGGCGATTGCCACCGGCGCAAGCAAATGCGCCGCGTCGAACATACCAATATTGAGCTTGTCTCGGACATTCGACCACGACACTTCGCGGACGAGTTCCACATCTAACCCCTCCTCCGCCATGAAGCCTCTATCGGCGGCCACGATCAGAGCCGCGGCATCGACCAGCGGAATAAAGCCGATCCGGAGTTTTTGCTTCATCGTCATTTCAAAAGCTCCGCCGCGGTGATGATGGATTGGGCAATATCGGCGATCTTTTTCTTTTCGTTCTGTGCGCTCGTGCGCAGCAACGCATAGGCCTGTTCTTCCGAAAGGCCCTTGCGTTTCATCAGAATACCTTTGGCGCGGTCAATGACCTTACGTTCTTCCAGCGCGGATTTGGTCTGCTCAAGCTCGTTGCTGACGCGCGAGAAGGCGTTGAAGCGCGAAATCGAAATATCGAGGATATGCTTGATGCGGTCTTTCTTGAGCCCATCGACGATGTAGCTCGACACCCCGGCATCGACCGCGGCTGCTATCGACGCGCTGTCGCTTTGGTCCACGAACATCGCAATCGGGCGCTTCACCGCCCGGCTCACGCGGAACATCTGCTCCAGCACATCGCGGCTCGGGTTTTCGAGGTCGATCAGGATTACGTCCGGGTCGATCGCGTAAATGCGCTCCAGCAGGTTCTCTGTGCCCTCGATACGGATGACCTGCCGATGGCCGGCCTCGCGCAGCCCCTCTTCGAGGATCGCGGCACGTACCGGACTATCGTCGACAATGACGATCTTTAGATTGCTGTCGCTCAACACCGGCCAAGCCTAAGAAAACACCGAACTGCCATCGTTTTATGCAATCCGCAGGCCAGCCTTGCTGCCACGGCGTCGCAGGAAGGCGTTTGCCTATCGCCGGGGCTTCGGCGACAAACCGAGGGGCAAGAGGCGGCTTCACACGAGCACACGCATGGCTTCTAGGCGCGACGACAAGGACATCGAGATCATTCCGCCCGAGCGGTCGCAACGCGACGGCAGAACGGAATGGGTCTATGTGTCTCTCGACGACAGGGCCAAGGCTTTCAAAGACCTTCCGCTGCACAAGCGTCTGCTGCTAGGCGCAATATGGCTCGCAGGAGCCGTTCTCATCGGCGTGATTGTGTTTTTGGTTGTTGCGAGCGCGGTGCTGATCTGGATTCCGCTGCTACTGGCAATCGCGGTCATCACCGGGCTCGTGATGTTCTTTCGCACGAAACTCGGCAGGCGGTAGCCATCAAACGCAATCTCCGCCGCATAGCGACGGAGAAGAAAAGATTTGTTGTCGAGGGTGTTGGAGAGCCTTAGCGGAAGCGCAGGTCCCACCAGGGATCGTTCGTCTGAAGGCGCCACAGCGTGTCGGATTCAGGCGTCGGCGGAACGGCGTGCTCGGGGCGAGCCTCCGCTTTTGCATCCTTCGACAGTGGCACCTTGAAGGTCTTCACCAGCATACCCATAGAAGCGAGCAGCCGATATTCGGTGAAAACTTCCGCGTACTGCGCCGTGAGCAACGCTGCCTGCGTGGCATAAGCCGTGTTCTGCGTGTCCAGAAGATCGAGCAGCGAACGAGCGCCGATGCGGAACTGCTCCTGATAGGAGCCGAGCAACTGGCGGCTGACGGCCGACTGCTGCGTCAACCAGTTCATCTGGCTACGCAGCCAGATTCTGCGATCCCACGACGAGCGGCATTCATGCTCGACTTCGCGGTGCGCGGTATGGATCACCATGCGCGCTTCGCTGGCGCGGCGCACCTGCTCTTCGCGATTCGCGGTATCGATGCCGCCGCTGTAAAGATTCCAGCGTCCAATAATCTCGGCGCGGTGATCTTCGATATTGCCGTTGACGTTATCGACGTTCTTGCCTTTGCGTGTGCTGAGCTCGGCAGTCACGCGTGGATAGAAATTCGCTTCGGCGCCACGAACCAGCGCAAGCGCCGCATCGAGATCGGCGGCGCGAATCTTGAGCAGCGGATTTTCGGTGCGTGCCACGCCGACGACTTTATCGAGCGACGCCGGAATGTGCCGGGTCAGACGCGGCACGCTCGTCGCCTTGCCGATCGGCAAGCCTACGAGCTGAATAAAGCGCGACTCCGACTGGGAAAGATCGTCGCGAATTTGATCGACGCGTGCGCGCGCGGCGAGCACGCGTTCCTGCGCCTGCTGCTGGTCGGCGATCGAAGTAGCGCCGCCCTGCGTCGCCTTGTTCACGTCACCTGAAACCTGCGTGTGGAAGGCGAGATTCTCTTGCGCTTTCTGGATCAAGACCCGAAGCCGCACGATGTCGATATATTCGCGCGCAACTGCGAGCGCGATGAATTCCGAGCGCTCGAATACGCGGTGCGAGGCGCTGTCGAGACGCGCTGCCTGCCGCTGCACTTCGGAGAGCGCCGCAAAGCCGTCGAACAGCCGCTGGGTGACGGCTAGCCTGACCTCACGCGTGTTGAAGTCGTCTTCCAAACCGTTCGGGATCGTCGCAGGCGTTCTGTAGCGCGCGATGCCGCCGCGAACTTCAAGATCGACGCGCGGCAGGAACAAACCCTTGCCCTGCCTCAACTCGAAGCCGATTGCCTGGCGATTGTAGATTGCTTCGCTGATCTGCGGATTGCTCGCGACAGCAGCAGCAATCGCTTCTTCAAGCGTGAGTGCTTTAGCTGGAGTAGACAATAGAGCAGCAGCGATGCCGGCAATGGCAACCGCTGCTTTCAAATTCGGTCTCATAGCCCCTTACGTCCCCCAGCAACCAGCTACTCGCCGCATCCGTCGGCGAAAAATCCATATTCCGTATAAATTACGCGACTCTAGCTACTGCCAAATGCCAGCAAATAGTACTCTCCAATAGGTTTTCAGGGCTGTCCAGAGCGGGAACTCGTCCGGGGATTTGCTCATTATTTTATTGTACCCTGTGTTGCATGAATACCACAGAGGTATCTTGCTACGGATAATTTCTATATATATTTCAACACTTTACGGGGTTGTCTGAGCCTGCTTTTCGGTGCTTACTGGGATACCATCGAAGCTACCGTGGCCGGCTGAGGTGCCTGCGGGATCGAATGGACCCAAGCCGTGCCCAAGGCGGACAGCGAATAGAACGGCCGGTAGTGTTTCATCTCGGCGTCCCGCAGAACCGCGCCAATACGGTTGTCGAGAACGAAGTTCTTTCCATCGATCGAAACCACCAGAACGGCATGGTCTACGCGGCCGATGGTGTCTCGAAGCACGACCAAACGCATGATGGACTTCGGGACGCCTGCCGCCGCCAGCAGCCACATCTTCGCAATCGCGAAATCCTCGCAATCGCCTTCGCCGTGACTGATAAACTGCGCAAGCGTGGCCCAATGATCGGGAACGCCATAGACCGCGGCATCCGAAGCGAAGCGGAAAGACCTGTTAACGAGGACATTGACCGCCGCAATCCTGGCTTCGGCATTGAGCGCACGTAGCGTTTTCACTTCTTCGCGCAGACGAACAAACAAGGGGTGCTTGCAGATCTCGCCAGCAGTACAGCGGCCTGTGAGTAAGCTGTCAGCAGCCTCGGAAATCACCTTCTCCCAGCGAGCCGTGATGCGGGCGTTGCTGACTTCGATGCTCGCGGTGCCAAAAATCTCGCGCAAAGAGTCCGGTCGCGTATCGAGCATCGCGCGTGGCTTGGATTCTTGAGGTTTTAGCTCCTGTGTTACCGGATACGCTGCTGCGAGCTTGCCTACCGTTGCCTCAACGGGCTTTGCATCATCAGCTACTGGAAACTGATCGCGGTGGATCGGAAGCGGAACCTGCGGCGATGGCGCAACAGCTTCCTGTGCGCTGTCGGCAAGCGGCGTACTCGGCGGCGCGCGAAACGCGAGCGCCGTGCCCATGACTGCAATCGTGAGAGACAGCGATGCACCGGCTGCGATAAACGCCGCCCGATGCTCCCTGATCCACCAGAACTTGGATTGCCCGAACTTGGATTGCCCAAGAACCATCGCCCGATCCCGTTTTTTCTTGTTCTCGGGAAACGAGTAGCGGCGAGCTGTTCAGGGGCGGCTTCGGCAAATGCTCGAATTGAATCTATGTCGGAAGCGGCGCTTTACCGTGCGGCGCTAACACTTTGCTAACCATAGCAAGGCTTGGAAATGCTCGCTCACGCGCGAATTCTTGCGCGCAAGTCGTTAGACTTTTCAGGATTTGGAAAGGCCAGCTTTTACCGAGCCGGCAAGTCGTCAACGTTCGCGGAGCGCGGTCTCTTTGGCTTTGACGATCGGCTTCAGGATGTATTGAAGCACGCTCTTCGAGCCGGTGATGACGTCGACGGTTGCGATCATGCCCGGCAGGATCGGCAGCAACTCGCCACGGCTGCGGAGAGCGGACTCTTTGGTCTGCACCATGACGGTATAATAGGTTTCCTTGGTATTCGGATCGGTGATGCTGTCTGGCGAAACGTTGGTAACAGAGCCGTTCAGCGAGCCGTAGATCGAAAAATCGTAGGCTGTCAGACGCACGATCGCCGGCTGCCCGACATGAATGAAAGCGATATCGCTCGGCTTCACCTTTACTTCGATCAGGAGCGCATCTTCCAGCGGCACGATTTCGGCAATGACTTCGCCGGCGCGCACAACGCCGCCGACTGTCGTGAAATTGATGCGATTGACGATTCCATCCACCGGCGAGCGGACGTCGGTCCGCACCACGCGGTCTTTTGCGCCCTTGAGCGACTGATCGACCACGTTCAATTCGCCGAGCCGCGCATTGAGATCCTGTTGTGCGGTCTGGCGGAAATTCAATTTGTGATCTTCAAGCTGGCGCTCGGCTTCCTGGATAGCCGCCTCGAGACGCGGAATGGCGAGGTTCCCAGATTTCAACTGGCCGTTGAGATCGGACATTTCGCGCTGCAGGCGCAGGATGTCGGTTTCCGGCACGACCTTCTGCACCGCGAGCGGCGCTTTGATATCGTATTCACGCTTGGCGATGCTGAGATTCTCCGTGTAGCGGTCGACATTCGCCTTGAGTTCATTCAACTCGATGCGGCGCTGCTGCAATCTTTCGTTCAGAATCCCGGCCTGGTTGTCGAAATTCGTTTTGCGAACCTGATGCAGCCGCAATTCGCTGCTGACCACCTCGGCTGCCGCCTTCGTGAGATCTTCCGGGAATTCGAGCACGCGGGCATCGGTTGCCCCGACTTCGAACTGAAGCCGGATAACCTGTGCGCGAAGCGTGTGCCGCTTGGCGTCGAGCTCGCCCATGCTCGAGGAAAAGCCGGTATCGTCGAGGCGGACCAGAAGCTGACCCTTCACCACCGACTGTCCCTGGCGGATGAAGATTTCCTTCGCGATGCCGCCTTCGAGACTCTGGATCACCTGCATCTTCGACGACGGCACCACTTTGCCCTCGCCGCGCGACACTTCGTCGATCTTCGCGATGAAGGCCCACACGATGGCGGCCAACAACAGGCCGAGCAGCGCCACGCCGATATGGGAATGAACCCGGAATTTATCGTCGTAATAATCTTCGAGCTTGTCGGCGCCGATGAAGAATCGGTCGAATTTGCGCGAGGCTTCGTCCTTCAATTCTTCAAAGCGCGTTCTTTCTTGCGGCGGCGCGTTCGGGTCCGGCTGCTGCGGCCTGCGGAATTCTTCCGGGTCGAACTCGTTCGGATCGTTCCGCTTTCCAAGAAGGGGCATATTCATCTGCGCACCACTTAAGCCGGTTTGCCGGTGAGCTTCGCGAGCACAGCATCGCGCGGGCCGTCCATGACGACCCGGCCGCGCTCTACGACGATCAGGCGGTTTACGATTTTCAGGATTTCGTTCCGGTGCGTGGTCACGATTAGCGTCTGCTTGCTGCCGAGACTGTTCTGGAGGTTCTGCACGAAAATGCGCTCGGAGAGCTGATCCATGTCGCTCGTAGGCTCGTCGAGGAACAACACGCGCGGCTTCACCAGCAGCGCACGCGCCATGATTACTGCTTTGCGCTGCCCGCTCGAAAGCAGACGCCCGCCCTCACCAACCGGCATATCGAGACCGCGGGGATGCAGATTCGTAAAGTCGAGTACGCCAGCGATCCGCGCGGGCTCGATCAACGCATCTTCGGTCACGTTATGCAGGCCGAAGCGAATGTTATCGCGCACGGTGCCGTGAAACAGGATCGAATCCTGGCTGACGAAGCCGACCTGCTTGCGAAGGTTGTGCGGTGTGAACTGTTTTACGTCGATACCGCCGAACAGCACGAGGCCCGATTCCGGCGTGTAGAACTGCACCATCAGGCGGCCGATCGTGGTCTTGCCACAACCGACGCGGCCGATGATCGCAACGCGCTCGCCTTCGGCAATCTTGAAGGTCAGCTCGTTCAGAACCGTGACCGGAGAACCCGGATAAGCAAAGCGCGTGGCGCGGAATTCGATATCAGAATTCAGCGGCGGCGTATGAATGAGGCCGTCGGCGCTGTTGTCCTCGGTTTCCATAGCGAAGACACGGTCCAGCGTGCGGTACGCGTGCATGGTGTGCCGCGCGCGCGCGATCACGGAAACAACCCCGGTGAGCGAGCCGAGCGCGCGGCCCGACAACATCACGCAGGCGATGATACCGCCCATGGAAATCTCGTTCGCCTCGAAGCGGTAGATCGCAACCAGAATAATCACCACAGCGACGAACTGCTGAAGGAACGCGGCAAGGTTCGTCGCGTTCGACATCACGCGGCGGATTTGCTCGCTGAAGAGCCCGGTCTGGGCGACGACATCGCGCCAGCGCGAAAGCACGAAGCCTTCTGCGCGCGAGGACTTGATCGTCTCGGAAGCATTGACCGCCTCGAACAGGAACGCGTTGCGGATCGCGGCTTCGCGCGACGCGCCTTCGATCAGGCGGCCGCTGGACTTATTGAAGAGCCAGCCGAGCAGTACGCCGAACGCGAAGAAGAACAGCACCACCGCCGCGATCAAAGGCGAGATGATCGCGATAACGACGATATAGACAAGGAAGAAAGAAAGATCCGCGAGCAAAGCTACGTTGTTCGAGGAGAAAAACTCCTTGAAAGATTCGTATTCGCGGATCTGGTTGATGAATTGGCCGGCGTTGCCGGGACGTGCCGCGATTTTCGCGCGCAGCGCCTGTTCGACCACCGACATCGAAAGTTTGAGATCGAGACCGCGGCCGGCGCCCGAGATCATCAGATCGCGCAGATATTTGAACAGGAAGTCGAAGGTCAGCGCGAGCAGCATACCGAACGCGAGCACCCAGAGGCTGTAATAGGCCAGATTGGGAATGATGCGGTCGTAGACGTTCATGATGAACAGAGGGCTTGCGACCGCGAGTATATTGATGGCAAACGACGCCATCAGGATTTGGCGATAATAATGACGCAACGGATAGAGCGTTTCGAATACCCAGCGGCGCTCTACTTTCGGCGTTGCTTCGTCTTCGGCGAGCGGAGCCGCGCTCTCCTCGCGCATCGGGCGCGGATAAATGACCGTCGCATCGTCTGAGCGGAGTTGTTCCGCGCCGAACACGCTCTCCAAAGGCTCTTCGTAGAAAGTGATCGCTTCGTAGTCAGGCCCGCTCCGCGATGTCACCACGATGGGCGTGTAGTCGCTGGTGATCACGAGCGCCGGCAGGTTCAGGTTCGAGAGCGCTTCCGGCACCATCTGGCCGACTTCGATATTGAAACGCGCGCGGCGCAACGCTTCGGCGGCGGTGACCGCGGACAGCGAAATGCCGTCGATCGCCATGTCGTTGAGCAACGCGTCGGCGTCGATCGCTTTTCCGAAATGGCTGAAAATATAATTGAGCGCGTCAGCGAGAGCTGCGCGGTCGATGCCGCTTTGGCGCGCTACAGGAGCTTCGTAGTTCATGAACAAGCTCATCCAGCGGAGGCACGGGATTATCCGCTGCGCCACCGCCCGCAATGCCTAAAATTATCATCAAATGCGGCGCGGCGCCGCCTTTGCCGACATTAACCCTACCGGCCCTGATTTTAGGCCAGTTTTCGGGCTTTTTCGCGCTTGTCCGCCTGGTCCCGGCCCCGCCCGGCCGGGGTCAAATTACTGGTGGATCATCACCCAGTGGAAGCAGGCGCATTTGCGGACCGCCTCGTCGTCCACGATGCCGGTCTTGGTGTAGCCGATCGCGGCTCCGCACCAGGCCGAGGTTTCGAGCGCCCAGTTGTAGCGCATCGAACGCGAGAACAGCGCCTGCGACTTCGTTTCCAGCGCTTCGTCGTGATAGGCGTTCACCGCCGCGACGATGTCGCCGAACGGAATTTCATCGACCTTGCGCGCCACCTTGCAGAGGTGGGTCTCGGCCTGAGGCTGCGCGTGCACCCTCGGCTTCACAGTCATGTCCGCCGCCTGAGCGACACCCGCGAGCCCGAACGCAGCCACCGCCGCCAATGCTAACGTTGCGATCTTCATGGAATAGCCCCTCAAATCCCCTGGTCCGTATTCTAAAATCTGCC